>Ga0307514_10001063_pt1 | contig 39267 bp, 37 predicted proteins | sample 16_EM_MG_FD_203088 | JGI IMG/M metagenome (GOLD analysis project Ga0307514, IMG submission 203088) | Populus trichocarpa ectomycorrhiza microbial communities from riparian zone in the Pacific Northwest, United States - 16_EM | ecosystem: Host-associated > Plants > Roots > Unclassified | place...
GGTGTATGCTGTACTCGGTGTATGCTGTACTCGGTGTATGCTGTACTCGGTGTATGCTGTACTCGGTGTATGCTGTACTCGGTGTATGCTGTACTCGGTGTATGCTGTACTCGGTATATGCTGTACTCGGTGTTAACTCTGGATCATGTCAGGGAGAAATAGAGAGGGATGACTTAACTTTGTGTTCTTAAGTGATGGTAGAATTGAGGACAAGAAAGAGAGAGATGAGAGGGTACGGGGGAAATCATCATGAGATACTGGGACTTAAGATAATTTTGTGTGCGAGTCAATTTACCATCCCCGATATAGCAGGTACAAGTTCCGATGCGGCGTGTAATTACACCGATATGAGGTCATCTTAACCCAATCTGGCAAGTCGTACCCCTGCTTACTCATATCCGCTCGTATCCTCCCCATCGTTCTTATCTTCATCCCCCATCTCTCGCTTTCTTGTCCACAACTGTACAATTATCACAGAACGCAAAGTTAAGTCATCCCACTCTATCCCGCCATGTCATGATCATGAGTTAGTACTGAGTATAGCATACACTGAGTACAGCATACACCGAGTACAGCATACACTGAGTACAGTATACACCGAGTACAGCATACACCGAGTACAGCATACAGCGAGTACAGCATACACCGAGTACATCATCCATCCAAGATTGTTTGTCTTCCCTTCATCCTCATGATTACGTGTTGACCCCTGAATGTAGCTTCAGCTTCCGGCGTGCCTCTCCATGAGAGCTCAAAGGTAAAGTCACATTGTCATGTTCCCACAGTTGGGAGTTAACTAACTGATGAAAAGAGTCTCCTCACCTGGCATGCCGTCCATTGACTGCCTCCCAGTACTCGTCCAAACGCGCTCGATTACGGTCTGCAATTGCATCTCCAAACTCACTCGATTATGGTCTCTAAACTCGCTCGGTTACGGCCTCCAAGTGTATCTCCAAACTCGCTCCATTATGGCATCCAAGTTCGGACGATCATGGCCTCCAAGTGCATCTACACACTTGCTCAATCACTGCCTCCAAGTGCATCTCCAAACTCGCTTGATCACGCCCTCCAAGTGTATCTCCAAACTCGCTTGATCACAGCCTTCAAGTGTATCTCCAAACTCGCCCGATCACGGCCTCCAAGTGCATCTCCAAAGTTGCTTGATCACGGTCTCCAATTGCATCTCCAAACACACTCGATTGCGGCCTCCAAGTTCATCTCCAAACTCGCTTGATCACGGCCTCCAAAGTGTATCTCCAAACTCGCTCGATTATGGCCCCAGCGTGCATCCCTGAGTTCACCTGATCGTTATTTTCAGGCGCATCTTGAATTGCTCTCAAGCACCATCTGCAGGCAGTCCAGATATACCGTGTGGAGATGGGTAGCTATATAGATACATAGATACATAGATGGGAATACAAACTGAATACATGAGTTTTAAAAATTGTTGAACGATAAGTAGTAGCTATGATTTCCAGGCATACCAGCAGCGTTTCCAAAGAAGATGTTGTTTTTCCCAGACTGCTCTACTGTGATTCGAGGTGCTCCCAGACTTATCGCCGGTGCTTCCAGGTTTATCCCCGGTACTCCCAGGTGCTCCCAGGCTTGTTGCCTGCGCTCCCAGGCTTGTCGCCAGTGCTTCCAGTTACTCTGAAGGCCGGCACGAATAACCTCCGAGGGTCTGATACTCTCCTGAAATTGACGTATCTAAGTTTACACTCCAGATCTTCTCAGACACTCCTGGAGGCTTCCAGAGCCTAAAATACATTCTGCTAATGTATGTGCACTCTGAAACAGACTTTGGGAGTTTTAGGATTATTAGAAGTGTGGATTGTCTGATATATATCAGCGCTACTAACATGGAGGAAGCACATTGATACCATACTATTGAATATACAGGCTAAATTAAGATTTATCTACAGATCCCTGTTGATTTTGTCAATTTGGAGGTGAAGTTTTAACATTATTCTTGTGTATTATCTATTAGTTCTCCATCGAAGTCAATGAGGATACTTCTTCTTTAAAGTCCAGAGTTGTATGTACATCTTTTAGTTCTATATCCCAGATATATCTACCACTCTTTATACTTGGCTATTCTGAGTACCTTTATCAAAGCAAGTCGTTGATTGGGAAGAGAGCAAAACAATACTCTCGATTCCCAAGAAAGTCTGAGGCAAACCTGATAGCATGGTTGTCCAGAGGATACTTCTGTTTGATTACTCTTGAGCTAGCACTACCTCTTCTGCTGAGGCAAAACTACATTGCTGGTTCTTATATAACAGGTTGATACTTGGAGTCGGCGCACTCGAGGACAGTCGGTCCTGGGATATCCATGCCAGTTGCTGGGACAATACTCCTGAGTCTGATGTAAGTCTGAGGACTGGGACGATAGTGTGTTAGTTCAGAGGATATTCTGTGTAGGGTGCTTTTAAGTCATGTACATTAGTATATTGATAGGGTAAAATAATACTCTTAGTCAATACTATCTATCGGGAGCAGCGAACAGAATAGTTACCTGGTTATTCTTGGGTGGTAATACTCATACCCATCCTGAGTGACGCCATGTCACTCTTCGCTTTATTAGTTTGGAAGTCATTGGGGGTATTTATTGAATTGGACTTATGGTAAATCTACAGTGCAGGACAGTGGCAAACTACGAGAGCAGCTGAGATCTCAGCACAGGTCTGCGGGAGACATCCAAAGCAGCTGCGATTTCTGGGCAAACTCTGTTGGAGACTTTATACCATATTTTCGCAGCAGTAGTTCTTATGGTTCCACAATCACAAGGCATTTTGTTCATCATCTTCATCTATATTACAGTTACAAGATTAACTACATCATAATATGGCATGTATTATTTAAGTCTTTCGATATATATACATATTGAGATACAGGGAGAATGGGGAAGGATTAAACGACAAGAAGTATATATTTGGAAGACTCTGGGGTAGATAGACATCATTGCATTATACGAAATATATAATTTATCTTTCCCAGCTTTTGGTCTCACACACTCTATCTTTCCCACAACCTGGTCCCATGTACCCTTGCTGAGCTTTTATTGATTCACACAATTTGTGTGGTTCCTCACGCACTCGTGTCAAGCATTCACAGATCAACACAATTCGTGTTGTTCATCATTACTGAGTATGCCTTCATTTCATCTCACCCTCTTTATATACTCCTCCAGCCTGAACCACTCTTTCTGAAGAATTCTAATCAGATGCTATGTGAGATGCGACTTAGTGTTGATGATGAGTTGTATGCCTTCTAGCTCTACTGTTTTACCACACTTTGATAGAGTGAACTTAGAGATGTACTCTAAGGCCATATTTGATGGAGTTTGGAGATGCACTTCATTAGCTACAACCCTAGTTTCCATCAGAAACTCCAGAGTGTTCCAGTTGGCTCTGATGGCTCTGAAAGAACCTCATACCCTCTGACAGAGAATTACATGTTTCCCATCTCTCAGGCAATGGCTTATGTTCCACACGTATGTCCTTTACTTTGCGCCCAGAATGTGGTGACGTATATGCACTATCAGAACGATACGTATGTTATACTCTTTGCAGAGGCTGCAGTTATGCTGTAGCCATTTACACAATGCCTGGTGATGTTTATGGCTTTCTCTGGCAGAGTGTCATATTCTACCTCTCTGCTACTGCTATATATCGGATGCGGCACTCTGCCCATAAATGTTTAGCTTTGAGATGTTGTCACATATTGCAGTACAGTCTTCGCTTTGGATGCATCGCTTGCCATTGCATTTTCTTTGCCATTATCATATTTTACAGATTTGAAATATACTGTCCAATCTTCACACTCTCTAGTACTATGCCTTCAGTGCTCTACATTCTATGTTGATCCATCATGGGCTTGCGATACTTCTTCCTCCTCTTCAGCATCTGTATTGTCGCCATACTCCCCCTCATACCAGTCGACATTACTGCTTTGGAGGTCAATCCTACTATGCCCTCAGTAGTCCACATTCTGCATTGATCTATTGTAGGCTTGTAATGCTTCTTTCTCCTTGTTGCATATATGGTTTATCTCCCTGGCATATGGTTTCAGTTGGACTGATACATAATCTCTCTAAGATAATGGTCATTCCATACTCAGCTGGAGATGCCAGACTCAGCTGGAGATGCCAGCTGAGTACACATGCATGCGTATAAGACATACAAGACATACTCCGAATACCGCATATATAAGTTCATGAATGTACCTGTACTTTAGAATATAACCTTCTAGCAATCAGTACATTTCAACAGGTTATGAGCCCGGTTATTGCTACTATCTAAAAATATCACGATCTTTCCAACGATCTCTTTCATGATCTCCAAAACAGCCTCAACAACCCTAAACCTTGTCACCGTAGCAACAGCTGCAAAAAACAGCACTAACCCTCAACACCATCATGAGCTATCTCCACAATGTAATGATGACTTCCTTCGAACTCGCCATGAACAAGACCAGGTGGGGCAACATTCCTAAGCTCACTCACACCAACTATGACGAATAGACAGACCACATGATACTCATCCTGTCAGCCATAAGATCATATGCAATCATCACTGGAGAGGATCCTGAACAGCAGCCACTTGATTTTGACCAGGATGACAACTATGATAATTGGAAGGCTAAGGAAGCTGAGGCTGCATCTATGATCAGACTTTCCTGTTCCTCCGAAGTACGGCGCATCATCAAAGGTATACGAAATCCTCACAAAATGTGGAACACACTAGAAACGACTCTGGACATCGCCGAATCTTATATTGGCATACAGGACATCCTTCGCCAGTTCTGGGCTTGCCGACCTAAGGAGGACGAACCACTCAAAGCATACTTCACCAAGCTCAGTAACTACCGGATACATCTGGACCATACTGATGATGCAGTCACTGATTGAGATTTCCGCACGCAAATATTCACATCACTGCCATCTCAGTGGGCAATGATATTAATGGTCCTAAAGCATAGAAGGCACTTACCTACACCCGAAGAAGCCATGCATGACCTGCTAGAGGAAGAATCTGCAGCCAGCCTCACCAAAGAACTTAGAGATGCATCCATGGGGGCTGCTCTGTTCTCTCAACGTGGCGGCTACCGTAGCCGTGGACGTGGTGGATGCGGCAGACGTGGAGGACACGGTGGTCATGGTGGATATGGTGGAAGCAGTGGAACCGGAGACAGCCACGAAAGTAAGTGCACTGATTGCAAAATTGCGAGCCATACTACAGATTCATGCAGGAAGCAGAAACGTGCCCAGGAGGGAGGAAACAACGGAGGAAACAATGAGCGCATTTGTTTCCAGTGCGGGCTCCCACATCAGCAAAATGTAAATCGGTCTGGAACCAACACACAATCCTCCCATTCACTCTGAGTGACCTCACCAGTGCTTCTAAGTACTTCTGGATGCTCACAGACCCCCCTGGAGCTACGCAAAGTGCTCTCAGACTCTGCAAGAGAATTCTCAGATGCTCCGAGATTTGACTTATAGAATAGTCAAATTTTGGAGCTCCTGAGACCTCTGTGCAGATCTGTGGAAGACTTCAAGAGAAGCTGAGACCATTGCGCAGCTCTGCAGGATACTTCAAGAACAGCCGGGACCGCTACGCAGCTGCTGTGCAAGACTTGGTGTTGAATTCTCAGAGCAGTGGTTTATTCATAACCACAAGGAATTTCGTCTTATTATATTCGACTTTGTTCCAGTCACATGATTCGCTACATCATAATATGGCATGCATTGATTGAGTCTTTCTATATATATACATACGGTCAATCTGGCTGCAGATGGTATTCGAGCATAATTGGAGGAGCACCTGCACACACCCATTGAACATCCAAACGGAATTCCTGAGAACGAGCGGTTCTGGTTCGACGAGTGGAGGAATGAGATGAGAAAATATAATACTACCTGGCTTTGAGGATGCACCCAATTGTGTAGATTAGTGTTAGCAACGGTTATACCACATGAAAAACCTGGACCGTTGGCATTTGGGCCGGTTTCCACCTCAAAACCCGGTGTTTGCAAGCCCAGATATCTCGTTCCAATCAAGTATTTGAGTTCTGATTGTATCATGACATGATCAGTATGTTCATTGTGCAGTTCTAGCCGCTCTTTCACCTCCCGCTTTCAGATTTGTGATCCGACCAATATTTGTTGAGTCGCTATCGAAAACCCGCTAAATTCGCGTAAAATGTACCTTGATTCCACAGCCACTCAACGAATATCAGTCGGATCGCAACTCTGAAAGTGGGAGGTGACAGAGCGACTAGTACTGCACAATCTACGTACTGATTATATCATGATACGATCAGAACTCAAATACTTAATTGGAGCGAAAGTTGCAGGAACCGTAAAATGAAACCATGGTCCAGGTTCAACCCGGCCAAATAACCGCGGGTTTATGTCCAGTTCGGGTAACAACCCCACCAAGACAAAGCGGTTCGGATTCTTGGCCGAGTTTGGAACCGAACCGAACCGAACTTCCTGCCAAAAACCGGACCGCTGGCAGGTTACCTGGACCAGTTGCTAACACTAGCATAGATCCACAAAATCTCAGACAGAGCAAGTGAGACTAAAACTTGGGAAAGATAGAGTGTGTATTTTCATTGTATGATAAGATGAGGTGGAAATGAGATGATGTCTGTGTACTGCGAGGTCTGCAGAATATATACTCCCTGTCACTCTGTCCACCTCCTTTACCCCTGTATCTTCGTACACCCACTGTCGCTCCTTGAAGATGTACTTGGAGGCTCTGAGTGAGCATACTTGGAGATGCACTTGCAGATTGAGATCGAGTGAACTCAGAGATGCACTTGGAGACCGGGACCGAGTGAGTGTGGAGATGCACTTGGAGACCGAGGGATCGAGTGAACTCAGAGATGCACTTGGAGACCGAGAGATTCAGTGAACTCAGCGATGAACTTGGAGGCCGTGATTGAGCGAGTTTGGAGATCCACTTGGAGGCGGAGATTGAGTGAACCCGTAATTGAGCGTGTTGCGAGATAAACTTGGATGCCATGATCGAACAGGATTGGAGGAGTACTTGGAGGCGGTTGATCTGGAAGCGGTTGATCTGAATGCGATCAATCTGGAGGCTGTCAATCTGGAAGCAGTCAATCTGGAGGCAGTGAATCTGGAGGCAGTAGATTGAGAGGCATGTGCGATGAAAGCTGAGAGTCTATTCATTGGTTAACTCGCAATTGTGGGAATGTCGAGAATTGAGTACAACAACGTCCGCCAAGAGACTCGCTGGGAGCGGGAGACAGTCAAGCTTGGGATGATGCAGTACGCAGTGTATGCAGTACAAGGCGTATGCAGTACTCAGTGTATACTGTTCTCGGTGTATGTTGTAATCAGTGTATGTTGTACTCGGTGTATGCTCTACTTGGTGTATGCTGTACTTGGTGTATGCTGTACTTGGTGTATGCTGTGCTTGGTGTATGCTGAACTTGGTGTATACTGTACTCGGTGTATGCTGAACTTGGTGTATGCTGTACTTGGTGTATGCTGAACTTGGTGTATGCTGTACTTGGTGTATGCTGTACTTGGTGTATGCTGTACTTGGTGTATGTTGTACTTGGTGTATGCTGTACTCGGTGTGTGCTGTACTGGGTGTATGCTGTACTGGGTGTATGCTGTACTGGGTGTATGCTGTACTGGGTGTATGCTGTACTCGGTGTATGCTGTACACAGTGTATGCGGTACTCGGTGTTAACTTTTGATTCACGGGATGCAGAGATGGAGAGGGATAACTTAACTTCGTGTTCTTAGGTGAAGGTAGAGTTGAAGACGAGAAGGAGAGAGATGGGGCAAATCATCCTGAGAAACTGGGACTTAAGAGAATTGTGTGTGCGAGTCAATTTACCATCCCCGATATGGCAGGTACGAGTCCCAAACTGGTGTATATTTACACTGATACAAGGTCTTCCCAATCCAATCAGGCAAGTCATACCCCAGATTTCTCACATCCACTCATATCCTCCACATCGTTCTCATCTTCATCCCCCATCTCTCTTTTTGTCGTCCATAACTCTACCATTATCGCAGAACATGAAGTTAAGTCATCCCTCTCCATCTCTCCATGTTATGATCCTGAGTTGACATGGAGTACAGCGTACACCGAATACAGCATACACCGAGTACAGCATACACCGAGTACAGCATACACCGAGTACAGCATACACCGAGTACAGCATACACCGAGTACAGCATACACCGAGTACAGCATACACCAAGTACAGTATACACCGAGTACAGCATAAACCAAGTACAGCATCTACCCAAGATAGTTTGTCTTCCCTTCATTCTCATGATTACGAGTTGACCCCTAAATGTAGCTTCAGCTGTCGGCGTGCCTCCCTACACGATCGACTGCCATCAAACCAGCTCTCCTTGTGAGCTCAAGGGTAAAGTCACCTTGTCACAGTCCCACGGTTGCGAGTTAACTGATGAAAAGAATCTCAGCACCCGGTGCACCTTGCATCGACTGCCTCCAAGTACTCATCCAAAGTTGCTCCATTACGGCCTCCACGTTCGAACAATCATGGCCTCCAAGTACATCTCTGAACTCACTCGATCGCGGCATCCAACCGTATCACCAAACTTGCTCGATTAAGGCCTCTAAACTTGCTCGATCGTGGCCTCCAAGTGCATATCTCCAAACTCGCTCAATCATGGCCATCAAGTGTGTCTCCAAACCCGCTCGATTATGGCCTTCAAACTCGCTCAATCGTGGCCTCCAAGTGCATATCTCCAAATTCGCTCGATCACGGCCTCCAAAGTGTCTCTCCAATCTCGCTCGATTACAGCCTCCAATTGCATCTACAAACTCACTCGATCACAATCTCGGAGTGTATCTCTATGTTCACTCGATCATGGCCTCCAAGTGTATCTCCAAGTACCCTCGATTACCGCCTCCAAGTGCAGCTCCAAACTCGCTTGCTCACGGCCTCGGAGTGCATCTCTGAGTTTACTCGATGGTCATTTTCAGGTGCACCTCGAATTTCTCCCAAGCACTGCCTGCAGCCACAGTCCGGATATACGGGGTGTAGATGGGTAGCTATATAGCTACATAGAGACAGATGAGAATAGAAATTGAATACATGAGTTCTAAAAATTGTTGAACGATAATTAGTAGCTATGATTTTCAGGCGCACCAGCAGTGTTCCGAAAGAAAATGTTGTTTTTCCCAGACCACTCTACTGTGATTCGAGGCGCTCCTAGACTTGTCGCCGGCACCTCCAGACTTGTTTCCTGCACCTCCAGACTTGTCGCCGGCACCCCCAGACATGTTGCCGGCGCTTCCAGGCTTGTCACTGGCGTTCCCAGGTGCTCCCAGCCTTGTCGCCAGTGCTTCCAGGTGTACCCAAAATTCTCTCTGGCACTCTGAGGTGTTCCCAAACCTATCACAATCACTCCCATGGTACTCCTGTACCAGTTATCAGAGATTCCAGTCACTCTGATGGCCGGCAGGAATGCCCTCCTAGTGTTTGATACTCTCCTGAAATTGACGCATCTAAGTTTACACCCCACATCCTCTAAGACACTCCTGGAGTCTTCCAGTGACTAAAATACATTTTGCTGATGCAGGCCACATCAAAGTTGATTGCATCTCCTACAAACATATAAAGAAGTGGTGGAAAGTCAAGAAAGCCACTGCTACAGCAGATCTCGCTATGACTGGAGACTGCAATCCCTTCTGACTAACTCCTTGTGCTCTAGCTCCCGCTGCCGCTGCCGCCACCACTCTGAAGTACGTCATTGATTCCGGAGCATCACACCACATGTGCAATGACCGCAGCAGCTTGTCAATGTTCAAAAAGCTCTTACTGCCTATCGTGATCGAGCTTGGAGACAACAATTCAGTTACTGCCACTCACTACAAATTTGTCAATGTTATATAAGGCTGCCAAGTCGAAGCTCTCCATACTCCTCCTTTTGGACTTTCCATTCTATCGATCAACTAATTGGATTTGGGTGGGCATATGACTACTTCGGAGGGGAAAATGCTCCATACCTTTCCCATCCTCCTGCAGTTTCGCCGGAAAACTAATCTATGGCATATATATCATACTCCCTGCAACTGCACTCCTATCATCGAATACCGAGAACGGAAAATGGAGAAAGAGAGACAGCTCACTTACAATTGAGCCTACAATTGAGCATACAATTGAGCATACAATTGAGCATACAATTGAGCTTACAATCCAGCATACAATCCAGCATACAATCCAGCATACAATCGAATCATCAAGAGCACCTATCGCTGCCATAATTAAGTTCACTCGAAAGTCTCTCATAATCTCAGAGTCAAGAATGTGGCACCGACGACTAGCTCATATGAATCCTACTGCCATAAAGTCTCTTGGCAAGTGATATACAAATGATGATTCTATGTGCACAGTCTGCATCCAGGCCAAGCACAAATAAAAGTTCATCAAAGGGCCAGTCAAGCGCACTACGAAGCCCTTTGAACTTGTACACTCGGATGTGTGTGGTCCCTTCTCTACACCAACCTTGAGAGACAATCGGTATTATATACTATTTATCGACGACTACACGAGGTACACATCATACGGCTGCTCCCAAATAAGAAAGCTGAGACCTGCACTTCAGCCTACCAGTCATTTCAGGCCTGAGTGCACTCAATGGGATACGAGATCAAGCGATTCTGATGCGATAATGGATGGGGAGAATGTGACAATAAGACTTTCCAATATGTCCTCGCGGCCTGCGGAACAACATACGAGCCATGTCCTCCATACACTTAACATAAGAATTGTATTGCCAAACGCATGATCCGTACAGTCACTGAAAAGGCCCGGGCGATGATGATTGACTCCCAGGCTCCAGTCCAGTTCTGAGGAGAAGCTGTTAATACTGCAGTCTATCTCCATCAGAGATTACCGAATGAAGGCCTAGAAAGAAAAAATCACCGTGATGGCTGTCAAGCACCGTACAAAACACCGTACGAAATGGTGCATGGATTTGGAAAACCTACATACAATTCTGATGGCAACGAAATATTGTATCAATCTACTCTCCACAACGTACGCCAATTCAGATGTTATGCCAGCAGACTCATCCCCAAAGTACAACTCTGAGGCAAATTCGGCTCGAGATCAAAGCCCTGCATGATGGTAGGCTATACCCATGACTCAAAGATGTTGTGGAGACTATGGGATCCCGAATTTCAGAGGGTTAAAACCCAATTAGAAGTCGTCTTCAACGAACAGAGGAATGCACACATATTGTGTCAGCATGGAAGCAATGAGATCGACATGTTTGAATTACCAGAAGATGAGGAATATGTCAAAGAAACAGATACCGGAGATGAGTCTCTCTGAGATAGTCAACCTACGCAGATAGGTAAGAGATTCAAATCTCACATGCATGAAGCTTCTGACAAGGAACCAGAAAACACCTACAGCCGGTGCCTCCGCCAAGAGAATTAGACTGCCCAGCGTTCGGCAGCAAATGCAGAAAACATTGCCCACAGCCAGCGTCTCCGCAGAGAGGATCAGACTGCCCAGCGCTCAGCAGCAGCAATCAAGAAATCAAGCCAAGTACCACCAACAGCTCCAGCTCCGACGATAGGGAGTCTTGTCACAAGAAGTTAAGTTAATGCATCCGCAGAAGCATTAATGGCATCCGTAGAAGGTCCATACCCCTATGCAGAAGCTATGAAAAGCCCTCAACAAGATTACTGGAAAAGAGCCATGGAGGAAGAAAGCATGTTGATCGTGCTCAATATCACCTTCTCCACTCTGAACTCCCGGGAAGCATGGCAACTGCAAGTTAAGCCGATTGGCTCTAAGTGGGTTTATAAGACTAAATACAATCCTGACGGGTCCACATGGTACAAAGCACAGCTAGTCATAAAGGGATATGAGCAGATGGACTTGAGTGAAACTTATGCCCCCACTGGGAAGCTAACTACATTCCGGTATCTCATCTCTGTCATCGGGAAATATGGAACTAGGTGCATTATGGACCATTTAGACGTAGTTAGCACCTTCTAAAACCCCGAAATTGACAATGACGATATCTACATGACTCTACCAGAGGGATGGCCAGAAGGCTCCAAAGCCCCAAAGATTGTCGTCAGACTCAGGAAAGCTTTCTATAGTCTGAAACAAGTTCCACAGCTATGGCATGACGATATCAATGCTTTTCTACTGTTTCTTGGGTTCACACAGTCCTCAGCCATTCCCAACCTCTATCTCCGCAGAGATGGTATTCTGATACTTCTGTATGTCGACCATATCTCCATGTCATATGCGGAGGCTGCTACCAAAGCCGCGATCGAAGTCAATGCGAAACTCTCAGAGAGGTAGAACATTACGAACTTCGGCCTGGCAGGCCATTTCCTCGGCATCGAGATCTGTCGGGATGAAAAAGGTACTGTAACACCGGGAGATCCACCCTAGGTCCTAATCAATAAAAGCCCCTAATAGCTTCTGGACTAATAAAGAGAAGAATGATTAAAGCTTCACTCAGGATGCATATAGGATTATCACCCAAGGTAACAAGGTAACTTTTCCGTTCTCTGCTCCCGAAAGATAGTATCGACTAAAGAGTATCGTCTTTACGCTATGAATATACTGGAGCCCACGATTCAAGAGTATCCTACTGAGAAGATCCTCTAACTAACACACTATCATGTCAGTCTTCAGACTCCCTTCGGACTCAAGAGTATCGGCCCAGCAACCGGCACGTATACCCAAGGATCGACTGTCCTTAAGTGCAACGACTCCAAGTATCGACTTGTCTTATACAAAACAGCAAAGTAGTTTCACCTCAGCAGAAGGAGTAGGGCCGACACAAGAGTATCCTCCAAACCACCACGTTTATTCGGGCTGGTCCTTCGGACTCTAAAGTATCGTCTTGCTCTCTTCCCGATCAATGACTTGCTTCAACGAAGGTACTAAGAATAACCAAGTATACAGAGTGATGGGGTTTATCCATGATATAGATCTGAAGAGAAACGTACAACTATGGACTTCAAAGGAGAAGTATCCTTGTTGACTTCAATACAGAACTAATAGATAATACAAGGGAATAAAGTTAAGGCTTAACCTCCAAGTCGAGAAGGTCAATAGGTATCCGTCGATCAATCTGAATGTAGAGTGTATGTTCGATAGAACTGTTATCGATCCCTCCTCCATGTTGGTATCGCTGATATATATCAGACGATCCACACCGTTAACAATCCTAAGACTGCCAAAGCCTGTTTCAGAGTTCTCATGTGTACTGCCTTTGTCATCCTTGGTTTCTACCATCGATGGTCGAGTTCCAACTGCCAAGAGTACTAACTACGTCATCAAGGTAATGAGCTCGTATTGCGACACTATTGCTATTGGAGATACCCCGTATGCATGCGAGCTTATCTGAAGCCAATTATCAATAAATAGGTTCGTGTCACCAAGAGCCAGTGAGAGTGCCCTCTCATATACCCACCGGGTACGTAACAGTTTAATCATTGCGGCAAACGACAGAACCCTTAATTTGACTACGCTTTATTGGAGGCAAATATACAGTATTCTGCAACTGAGCTGTTTTGCCATATATTGAACGGAGAGTATCCCGCGCCACTCAGGACATATGAATCGTAAGTCCCATTCGCACCAGACCAAGAAGGTGTGGTCGAACTACGGGTTGATTCGTACAAGTCCATTCAGTCGACTGGGCTCCGATATATCAATCATTGGTTATTGACTTATGTTGTATATGACTCTGCACACCTTGAGATGTCATAATGGTTTGATGTTGACGACACCTCATCTCCCCTAGGTCTAAACCATTGGACCATGAGAGAGTAGTTGTTTGCTCGGCGTCTAAGGTTTCCTGCCGATAAGGAATAGCCATTGACAATAGAGATCCTACGACCACTACCTGCTTAAAGATAATATACATCTTATTTGCACTCGGCTCAATCGCTGTCGTTGGTCTATTGATACGAAGGTAGGGTAATCAGGATATTATCATTAGGTGAACAGATCCGGAAGGTTGATCCAATTAGGAAATCTGAGTGATAATTCAGGAGTTCAGATTGAGTTTCCTTATTTGGATTATCGAGTGATCCTGTATGATCTCCGAAGTATACCTGTAACACCAAAGGCGTAACAGGTACCGGAATCAGTCTTGGTCAGAAACCCTATATCACCACAATTCTCAAGCTATTCGACATGGAGCATAGTCATGGCATCTCGACGCCCATGTATCCCAAAATACAATTGGACTTGGCAGAGGATCATGGGGAGAAGGAAGTGGAACATATCACAGACTATCAAGCAGTCGTGGGATCACTAATGTACGCAGCACTTGCAACTTGGCCAGATATCTCATGTGCGGTCACTGCTCTTTCTCAATACAATTCGCAGCCATTCACCAGCCATATGACCGCTGCTAAGAGAGTTCTTCAGTACCTCAAATCTACAGCCAATTTTCGACTACACTTCACCGGCAATGGGAATGGCATTGGCATTGGCAACGGCATTGGCGTCCGCATCGGCATCAACCTTGGCAATAGTCTCGTAGGGTACTCGGATTCTGATTGGGCCAATGACAGCGCGGACCGCAATCTCCAGGAAGGCCATGTATTCCTCGCCAGCGATGGAGCTATCTCGTGGCAGTTTCGAAAGCAAAGTCTCATCGCCATGTCAACTCTCAAGGCCGAGTTCATCGCCTGCTCAGAGGCCTCTAGAGAAGTGATATGGTTACTTCAACTACAGCAAGACATTCACGGCAAAGACTTACCACCGCTGCCAATCAACTGCGACATTCAGGGTGCTCTCACCCTTATCACCATGGGAATCATCAAAGCTCGAACTAAACACATCGACGTTTGCTATCACAACAGTCGAGATCTGCATAGACGACGAATAGTCAACTCCTCCTACGTAAACACAAATCGAAATGTGGCAGATATACACACAAAAGCACTTACTAAAGATAAGCATATGAAGTTCACGAAAAGAATGGCTTTATGGTAATTGGAAGTCAATTGGATTTAAGGTTGTATTTTCTTCTTACGGATTTCTTTGTTTATATATATGGCCATCCTCAGGCTACGGTAGTACTCTTTCCCTACTCACTTGTCACGCAGGGTTTTATGGAGCCTACTATGGAAATTACAGTCTGTTTGCTTCTTTGTTTGTTTTCTTGCTCCACAGAGCGTAGCAAAATGGAGGAGTATTGCATATATGGTTTATCTCCCTGGCGTATGGCTTCAGTTGGACTGATACATAATCTCTCTAAGATGATGGTCATTCCATACTCAGCTGGAGATGCCAGACTCAGCTGGAGATGCCAGACTCAGCTAGAGATGCCAGCTGAGTGCGCATGCATGCGTACAAGACATTCAAGACATACTCCGAATACCGCGTATATAATTTCATGAATGTACCTGTACTTTCGAATATAAGCTTCTAGCAATCAGAACATTTCAATACTCCTCATCTGCATCTGCATCGTTGCCATACTCGCCCTCATACCCGTGGACATCACTCGGTCCCAGGTCACACCTCTTGAGTTCAGTCACGGCCTGTCACGGATGGCTGGCAGTGGGGATGGCATTATGCTTGTCGCTTTCGTCACCTTCATCTTCGTAATACCCACTCCACCCTGGCATTCCCAAATGCAGTTTGTTATCGGTGCGATTATTGTCTATTAGGATGTTTCGGTCAGTACTACTGAACTCAGGTTCCACAAGCACCACTTCGGAGGTCAAATAATCGAGAAGAATAGCATTCTCAACACATGCAGCTTCCATGCTGACGACCACGGAAGGCGTTGGGTTTTCCGCCTGTTGGATATGACGCTTGAATATAGGAAGTGTGTGTTTATACAACCTCTGATGGTAGCTCACCGGTAGTGTGTTCCAGGTACTCATCAAGAATGTATACATGTCTGCAACCCCAGGTGAGGTTAACAACTTGCAACTCTTTGCAGCACAGTAGAATTCGTTGTTTCCACGCTGATTTTTGTAGTTGAAGTGGGTTGAGCAATCAGGTCTATCGGCTTTCAGCTTTGACTTGGAAGGTTTCAGATGAACACTTTTGTGCTTTTGCCACTGCAGAGGTGGATGGCGCAACATGGTGCAGGTAACCATGATCAGTGGCGAGGGTATATGACTGTCCTTGTTGTCAATCATGGAAGTATAAAATCCATCAGCATACTTACTGCGGTTATTCACCTGATAATAAAATTTGATGTAGATACACCACGGGATTACTTCCGCCAGGAAGTACAGTGGATGCTAGCCCTTCATTAGCAGCTTTTGACTCTCTCTGTATTGGACTTGGACTGTGTACACCACCTTCCGCATGCTCTGCCACAGGAAAAAGAAACATATTGTCTGCCAGAAGGGAATCAATGAATTCCAACTGCTCTGCTTCGGATTCAAAGTGGTGGAGATCATACAGCTCTGCTATGTTGTCCCTTGCTGATTGAATAAGATTGGATACAACCATATCGACCTGTACTCGAACCTGGTACCGGTTTGAGTGTTTAATATCTAATGTGGGCTGTTGCTTCAGCATACCACTTTTAAGATCTCCTTTGTAGGTGCCTCAAATGCTATGGACAAAGTGTTGTTTTGCTGCATAGCAGTGTTCCAGTAAGTCTCAATTATCTGGTAGTGTGGGGCTTCAGCTAATCCTTTTGCAACCCATTGGGTTGCATAACATACCATCTCCAAGTCTCTTCCACTCTTAAACCGCTGTCTGTTCCACATTTAAAGCTCCAGGAGTCTCCCCATTGCAAATACAAGACGTGTCATGTCTGAGTTACCAAATCAATAGATGCTGCAACTGCTGGAGACCGCTAATCGAGGTGTAGACACCACCTGCTGTTGCAATTCCCACTGCCACTGTCTCTAATTCTTTTCTGTAGCTTGCGTTCGCAGTGTATTTGTAATGATCACGCGGGCTTCTGAATGAGGCATGGTGGTTGGCAGGTTATCAAGACCGCTGTGAGGAGTGGGAGTGCTAGCAATGCCAGATGCAGGGCTGGATACAATGCGATGCATTGAGTCTGTCTGTGAGGTTTGTCTGGGTGCTGGTGTGCTATGACTGCTTGTTCCTGGTATGGCAGTTAGAGTATTTATTGACCATCACTGTGTAGCTGATGGGGTGGAAGTCACATATTGAGTGATATCTGCAATTCGACAATTGTTCAGGGAAGATGAGGGAGGGGAGTTTTGACCTTGAATTGTAGAGGCTACAGAATTTCCTCCTTGAGAGAAATCCCTCTTGCCAGCCAGTACCGAAATACGTCTCATTGCAGGTAGAAGTTGACAATTCCCCAAATGCCTATGCTTGTGTTGGTTCTAACAATTTCCAAGATTTTAAATATTACGTATGACCGGAATTGTGTCAGGGTGAGGGCTTCGGGAAGGCATCGTCTGACATAGATGTTCGATATTAAGATTGAAGGAATAATTTCCTCCGCATGTATATGCAACGGTAGGCAAGGTAGACTCGTATTTCAGCGCGCAGGGAGGGATTCAACAAAAATGGGAGGTGCAGGGTAGACAATGCTTGACTCTAAACCCTGACAATACTCGGGGATGTGATCCCTTTAATAGCATTCAATTAGGGAGTTAACTGCAATTGGATTAAACTCAGCATTGATATTCGCTGTTACAGCAATGTCTGAAGGTCAATTTGCACTGTGTGAAGGGTGTTTATATCCTCTGGGCGTGGTAATCATAGTATTGTACTCGTTCATAGTGCAAGACTTCGAACCATCAATTGTGTATATCTGCACCTTCCTAGTGGAAATCACCCTGTTGCAAAACTAAAAGCATCACAAAGCAAACAATGAGGTATTCTCTATCCTATATCAGCAAAATGTAATTCAGACCGGAGGCAACACGCAATCCTCCCAGACACTCCGGGTGACCTCACCAGTGTTTCTAAGTACTTCTAGATGCTTCCAGACCCCCCTGGAGCTAAGCAAAGTGCTCTCAGATACTGCAAGAGCATTCTCAGGTCCTCCTGAAAGCACCTGCAGTTATGGAGGTACTTTCAGGATGCTATGAGATTTGACTTATAGAATAGTCGAATTTTAGAGCTCCTGAAACCTCTGCACAGATCTGCGGGAGACTTCAAGAGAAGCTGAGACCGCTGGGCCGCTCTGTGGGATACTTCAAAAGCAGCCGAGACCGCTGTGCAGCTCTATGGGAGACTGGATGCAGTATTCTCACAGCAGTGGTTCTTACATAACTACAAGGCATTTCCTCTTATCATATTCATGTTTGGTACGGTTACAAGATTTGCTACATCATAATATCGCATGCTTTATTTAAGTCTCTGTCTATATGTACATACGGTCAATCTGTCCGCAGATGGTACTTGAGCATAATCGGAGGAGTACCAGGACATGCCCATTGAGGGAACTTTTGTAGATGCACCACTTGGAGGTCATTGTAGTGAAACGTTGAAGCTAGAAGTTAGAGAGCCCACCATCAACTCTCTGCCACACCTCTTGTGACTTCCAAACGGAATTGATGAGAACGTACAGTTCGGGGTTGAGGAGTGTAGGAATCGGCTGAGACGATATGATACTACCCGGCTTTAAGGATCCGCGCAATTGCGTGGATCCACGCCATCACAGACAGAGTGAGTGAAACCAAATGTTGGGAAAGATAGAGTGTGTATTTTCATTGTATGATAAGATGAGATGAAAATGAGATGATGTCTATCTATTCCGGGGTCTGCAGAATATATACTCACCATCACTCTTTCCACCTCCGTTACCGCTGTATCTCAGTACACCCTCCATTGGTCATTAAAGATGTACTGGAAGGCTGTGATCGAGCGAGTTTGGAGATGCGCTTGGAGGCAGTGATTGTGTGAACTTGGAGGCTGTAATCTTGAGAGTTTAGAGATTTACTTGGAGGCTGTGTTCGTGCGAACTTGGAGTACATAATCGTGGGAGTTTTGAGATACCCTTGGAGGCCGTGATCGAGCGAACTAGGACGCTGTAATTGAGCGGGTTGAGAGATTCACTTGGAGACAATGATCGGGAGAGTTTGGAGATACACTTGGAGGCCATGGTCATGCAAGATTGGAGGAGTAATTGGAGCCAGTCAATCTGGAGGCAGTAGTTTGGGAGGGAGGCGCCATGGGAGCTGAGACTATATTCATTGGTTAACTTGTAATTGTGGGAATGTAGAGAGTTGAGAACAACATGGTCTGCCCAGAGATGAGAGACTGGCTGGGAGCAGGAGTAGTGTTAGCAACAGGTCTGGGTAACCCGCCAGCGGTCCGGTTTTTGGCCGGCAGTTTGGTTTGGTTTGGTTTCAAACCCGGCCAAAAACCCAAACCGCTTTGTCTTGGCAGGGTTGTTACCTGGACCAGACATAAACCTGTGGTTTTTTGGCCTGGTTGTAACCGGACCATGGTTCAATATTATGGTTCCTGCAACTTTCACTCCAGTTAGGTATTTGAGTTCTGATCATATCATGACATGATCAGTATGTAGATTGTGTAGTACTAGTCGCTCTTTCACCTCCCGCTTCCAGATTTGCGATCCGACTGATATTCATTGAGTGGCTGTGATATTTAGGTACATTTTACGCGAAATTAGCGGGTTTTCGATAGCGACTCAACAAATATTGGTCGGATCACAAATCTGAAAGCGGGAGGTGAAAGAGCGGCCAGAACTGGACAATCTCCGTACTGATCATGTTACGATATGATCAGAACTCAAATACTTAATTGGAACAAGATATCTGGGCTTGCAAAGGCCAGGTTTTGAGATGGAAACCGGCCCAAATGCCAACGGTCCGGGTTTTTCATGTGGTAAAACCGTTGCCACGTTTGGGTTCCGGTTCCAACCGTAACCCAGAACCATTCTGGCGGGTTGGAACCGTCGCTACCACTAAGCAGGAGACAGTTGATCATAGCATGATGCAGTATGCGGTGCATGTGGTACTCAGTGTATGCTGTACACAGGGTATGCTGTACTCGGTGTATGCTGTACTTGGTATATGCTGTACTCGGTGTATGCTGTACTCAATGTATACCGTACTCGGTGTATGCTGTACTCCGTGTATGCTGTACTCGGTGTACGCTGTACTCGGTATATGCTGTACTCGGCGTATGCTGTACTCGATGTATGCTGTACTCGGTGTATACCGTACTCAGTGTATGGTGTACTCGGTGTATGCTGTACTCAGTGTATGCTGTACTCAGTGTATGCTGTACTCAGTGTATGCTGTACTTGGTGTATGCTGTACTTGGTGTATACTGTACTCGGTATTTGCTCTTGATCATGGCATGGAGAGATAGAGAGCGATAACTTAACTTCGTGTTCTTAGGTGATAGTAGACTTCAGGACGAGAAAGAGAGAGAGATGATGAGATGTGGGAACTCCTCATGAGAAACTGGGACTTAAGAGAATTCCGTGTGCGAGTCAATTTACCATCTCCGATACAGCAGGTATGAGACTGGATCCGGTGTGTAATTACATCAATACAATGTTTTCCCAATCCGATCACACAGGTTTTACCCCTGATCATTCGTATCCGCTCGTATCCTCCACATCATTCTCATCTTCATCCCCCATCTCTCTCTTTCTCATCCACACCTCTAACATCATTACAGAACACAATGGCAATTTATCAATCTCTATCACTCCATGTCATGATCATGAGTTGACACCGAGTTCAGTATATACCGAGTACAGCGTACCCCAAGTACAGTATACACTGAGTGCAGCATACACTGAGTACCCAAGGTTGTTTGTCTTCCCTTCATTCTCATAATTACAAGTTGACCCCTGAATGTAGCTTCAGCTTCTGCTGTGCCTCCCTACATGATCGACTGCCATCAAGTAGCTCTTCATGAGGGCTCAAAGGTAAAGACACCTTGTTACATTCCGACAGTTGCGAGTTAAGTAACTGATGAATAGAGTCTCAGCACCTGGTGCGCCGTCCATTGACCACCTCTAAGTACTGATCCAAACTTGCTTGATTACGGCCTCCAAGTTCACTCGACCATGGCCTCCCAAGGTATCTCCAAACTAGCTCCATTACGGCCTGCAAGTTCGCACAATTACGGCCTCCAATTGCATTTCCAAATTCACTCAATCCCAGCCTCCAAGTGTATCTTGAAACTCGCACAATTACGGCCTCCAAGTGTATTTCCAAACTTCCTCCATCACGGCCTTGAAGTGTATCTCTGAGTTCACTCTATCGTCATTTTCAGACGCATCTTGAATTACTCTCAAGCACCACCTGCAGCTAGTCCAGATATACTGCGTGTAGATAGGTAGCTATATAAATACATAGATGAGAATAATAACTGAATACATGAGTATTAATAATTGTTGGACAATCAGTAGTAGCTATGATTTCCAGGCACACCAGCAGCATTCCCAAAGAAGATGTTTTTTTCAGACTGCTCTACTGTGATTCAAGGTGCTCCCAGACTTGTTGTCGGCAGTCACAGGTGCTCCCAGGCTAGTCATCAGCGCTTCCAGACTTGTCACTGGAGCTCCCAAGTGCTTTCAGGCTTCTCATCAGCGCTCCCATACTGGTTGCTGCGGCCCCCAGGTGCTCTCTAGTTCACTCAAAGTTTTCTCCTGCACTCCAAGGTGTTCCCAAATCTATTGTAATCACTCCCATGATACCCCAGTACCAGCTATCAGAGATCCCAGTTACTCTGATGGCTGGCAGAAATGCCCTCCTAGGGTCTGATACTCTCCTGAGATTGGTGCATCTAAGATTACACTCCACATCCTCTCAGATACTCCTGGAGGCTTCCGGCGACTAAAATACATTTTGCTGATGTAGGTATAAGTGTAAGATATGATTATTACGAGAGATCTAAAACTGGTGGCAGGCTGACTATATACAATGGCTGTTACTGGGCTCTGGACATGTTACATGCCTCTGGTGGGGACTTTAACCACTGGCGGTTACAAACTGCTAGACTTGCAGATCCCACATTCTCACATATTGCATTATGTTTGCTGTACACATAATTCTGTATAATTACAATTTAACTGTATATTGTGCTACTACATAAACTATAGTAGGCGTAGTCAATTACTATGCATACTGCTAATGTCTTTCAATTTAGACATCTCAGTAATTGTGACATAGTTGCATTATTATATTTTAATGTGGTTCTACAGGTGTACCTTTCACTAAATGATCTATATGTAGTTCAAGTATAAATCCACTAAAGATCACTTGACTGGCAAACACAGAACTGTCTGCGAAAAGTTGTTTCCAATATCTGTCACATGACTTCTATTGTATTTGCTGCAGTCTGCTTATATACAATTACCACTGCAAAGGGAGAACATTAAACATCAAATAGACAAGATTTACCTGATGGTGTATGACATATATCTAAGTGTCAGGTAGAAACGATTTGCTGAATGATATACAACATGTATCTAAGCATCAGGTAGAGATAATTTACCTGATGCAAAACACCAGCAGTGCTAAGCAGTGCTTAGCAGCATCAACAGTGCTAAGTATAGTCTAAGTCACTGTACTTAATCTACAACTACTCCTTGAAAATTAGAGGAAACTAAAAGAAGTGACAAGCAAGTGAAAGAGCATCTTGTTAACTACATTTCATATATAAACAATATCCTGGTCAAAGTAAAACTCATGGAGTTAATTGAGCTCAAAGTTGGATAGATGTGGGAGCAGGGAGCTGAGGGTGGGAGCGTGGCTATGAGGTGCCCCGCTAGTGGCTTGTTCGTGGCTTGTTAGGTGTGGGCGCTGGACGCGTCCCTGCATGAGGTGTGGCTCATCTGGTGTCAGCACTTGGCAAAGTTATTGAACTTGTGAGTCTCTGAATGCAACATGGCCCATGGAGTCAGCACTCTTCGAGCCAAAATTGATCATTTGCCCCTGTTTTAACGTGAATATCTAACCCACTTTTTTTCCCTGTAACTTCAAGTAACGCCCTAACTATATGGGCTTGGATGGGCCACTCGGATGTTGGAGGTTACAGATTGGCAGTTGAGCAGGGATAATGTCTTCAGAACAAGCTCAACACACCTAACGCTACTCGTCAATTTATCAAGTCTCCGGACACCCCATTGTAAGCGCCCTTGGCGACACATCAAAAATTTAATGACTACACATCTCCCTGAGTAGGACTCTAATCATTCTAATCAATCTAATCTCTGACAGGGTGTCCGGAGACTTGATAAATTGACGAGTATCAGCCGCATCACTTTCATAAGATATCACTCGCACATTGATGTTTTCGATGCATTTTTGGTTTTGTTTTGTTTTAATCATACTGCATTCACTCTATCTAGAGTATGGTAGAGCCTATTTCTCTTTCCACTACGGATAGCCGGCTAGGTGGAGGAGATCCCCTTCCACTGCCTTTTTTCATCTTTGGTTGTGGTTGGAAAGGACTGGTGCTGAACCTTACCTGGGCTCTCTCTGCTCACAATTTCACGGTTTCCTCTTGTTCTGGCACCAACTCAACGGTACTTTGAGCACTACCCCTGTAACACTGATATGAGGGTGTACAATGTGCACCTCTCCGCCCTGGCCACCAGAGATTTGTTATTGTTTTACTGCCACGGATCAGACAGTAGTTGTTTGGGTTGAAGTATAGCAGGGGAGTCTGAAGAAATCTTCAAGAATACTTGATGAAATCGCTGCATAGCAGTTATTTATCTGCCGGGAAAATTTTCCTATAGGTCGACCAGCAAGGGACCAAGGTTATGTTTTCGACGACTTGTTTATATAAGATCTTGTCCTGAGGGATTCCCTGGGACAACTCAGCGATTGAGGCTTCGAATAGTGTGGTTGAACTGATCCTGATCGGAGCATCGGAGATCGACAACTGACATCGGCAACTCAAAGACTTTTTGTAGCATGCACCACTCATCTACCTATCAAGGAAGTCACAACGGCACTCCCACAATGCTCCTCGCAGAGACAATGAATGAATTATGGTGGAATCGGGCATTGCCGTCCGAATAATTGTATGTCTTGCTGGATGCCTTCATGATACATTCGTACTAACTGATTATCTAAGTTAGACTACACAGTTGTAGGCTCAGCAGCCAAATTTAGGCATGTATTTCAACAAAATTTCGTGTGATAGCTTCCAGCCTAAGTTCTGTTCGTCATATAGCCTCTCATTTCCACCGAATTGATCTCAACACCATCCTTAACTATGTGATTTGAACTTATTTTGAAGCTGTAAGGCAGGAACCTAGGCCTAACCTAGCTCAAGCACTTCGCGTTCTGACACCTGCATGAATCGGGATATCGTATTGGGTTCTGTTCTTCTCATGGTTGTTGGTGGAGAGAAAATGGTAGACAGTCAGGGTTAGGTGTTTTCTGTTATTACTACAAGGTATCGGGAAAGATAAATGTTCAAGGGGTGTGAATATTTGGCGAAATGTGTGGGTTGAAACATAGATATACGCATACTGACTTAAGTTGTTAGTTATTTTATAGTTGAGCTGGAGGTTTGTGACGAAGAGCTATTACAGTATGACCTCGGGAGCATGGACTTCCCTCTGCGGGGAACCTGCCTGTCAGGAGCGGGATCTGCATAACCTGCATTGATAGTTCAAACATAGGATGTACTTCGCCTCAGGACAGGGCAAAGTCATGGGGGAAGATCATGGGCCACTCTGGACTCTGCGAGTGATACATATGATTACATCAACTTACGTGTATTGCTGAGAGCTCTGCTTGGGGTATATTAAGTCGAGAGACGTGGTAGTGAACGCGGGGGATTTGGGGTGCATGAGGGAGATTGAGCGAGAAGGAAACCGAAGAGGAATGCTGGTGATTTTGCAAAATTTCATCATTTTCATGTTAAGGTCTATCACTTCTCGTACTGTGATCATGCTAACAACGCAATTCTGTTTCACCAAACATTGGATAGATTGACTTCCATAACGATCTAGTTCATCGACGCGGGTTCGGAGTACCCGTGTTATTTCAAAGACACAAACCTAGATGCTCCGACGACACACCGTGATCAGCTTCACTGTGGGATACGAGTATATGAGCGTGAATCGTGGCTGGTAGGATAGGAATTGTAGAAATTGCAAGAGCATGATAAGCTATCTCATTCTAAATTCCGATTTCTCAACTCCATCCGGAATAAATTACTCCTTCTTCTCCGCCATAATCCACGCCCTCGCTTTCTCTGCCTCCTTCTCTATAGCCTTGGTATCCTTCATCATCTCTTTAATTCTACTCGGGGTCGGCACATCTCTACCCTTCTTAACTCCTTCGCGCTCGTCTAGCTTCTCTTCCCACTCTTTCAACTTCGGAAAATCATCAATCTCAACTCCGGCCCACCCTGCGCTCCTAACCCATCCGTATGTAGTGATATCCGCAATTGTGAGCCTGTCCCCCACCAAGAATCCAGACTTTGAAGAGGCCAAGCGGGTATTGAGAACTCCATACAATCGCTGAGTTTCATCTTGGTAACGCTTTATGCCATATGGGATCTTTTCGGGAGCGTATCGAAAGAAGTGGTTTGCTTGTCCCTGCATTGGGCCGACGCCGGCATTTTGGAAGAAACTGAAAGTGGGTCAACAAATCTTCGATAATGCTGTTGCCTTTGTGAGTGAACTTACAGCCACTCTTGCGTCTCCCAATACTCTCTCGTTCCATGGGGGTAGCTCAATTTATGCTCCTTGTCATAGGTCTCGACCAAATACTGAAGGATGCTTCCACTTTCAAAAATATGTATACCCTTCCCACCGTCGAATGATTTGTCGGTGAGTGCAGGGATACGACCGTTGGGGTTGATGTCCAAGAACCACCTGGAGTGATATTTTGGTAAACTTGTAAACTCACGCACTTACTGGACGGTCGATCGACTTACGGCTCCTTTTGCTCAGTCTTGTCGAATGAGATGCCGTGGACGTTGTACGGAAGCCCCAGTTCTTCAAGAAGGATGCTGATCTTTATGCCATTTGGCGTTTGGGCGGTGTACAGAGTAATTGGGTGTGAGTTACTCGAAGTGGTCATGGTGGATATGCTGCGAGTGGAGAGATGGCGGGTGATGAGGGTGCTGCGGGAGAGGGTGCTACTCATGTTTAGGTTTATAAACTGGGGAAGATCCACATTTTGAAGCTCGATTACGTCGCTATTCGTCCCCGGAGTTACTCTACTTGGTTGAGAAGTTTGTAAGCTACGGCCGGAGTTGCGTGGTCGCAAATAAACTTCGCCTCTTATTAATGCGGCGATACGCTCGGGTGATATAGTCGGGGAATCGGAATGATTTGCAATACGATCTATAAGTTCCGCGTTCGCCTCCGGCTCCCACTTTACATAGTATGGGTGAGATTAGATAAGATAAAGTCTATCGACATTTTTAATAATACTAAAAAAAACTTTTAACAAAACAAGTAAAGCCCCCATGCGTCATATCTTCACACAACCTCTCAGCCTGTACGACTGCCCCAACTCACGGTCCTTCTCGAATCTCTTACATCATGTCTGTTCCTGGTGGGAAATCATCCTCGAAAATTGGTTCCCCTGCACCTCTCATATTCGCAAGAACGAACTGGCGGGTATGCCATCGTCGGATACACCGTATGCATTCGTAGGATCGCGGCATACAGGATCAAGGGTCCGGCCATCGAGACCAACCATATGAATATTAAATACCGTGATTATGTAGTTGTCCTTTTACGGGTCAGCGTAAATAACGAATCTTGGGGAGGCACTCGCATACGGATTCACTGAAACTAAGTATTGATCAAACAGCTTGTAACATTCGCGCTAAGGAGAAACCCATTCTGCAACGAGTTGACCTTCGAGACTCCAGCGGTGTCTTCCATGTCTGTAATCCATCTCCCGTAATTGAACTGAACCTAAAGACTTTCTTTCTCTAGCGGAAAGATATGTGCTGCCTCGAAAGAAGTCCAATCGTATGGGGCCATCCTATTCACAACACCTGAAATAACACATCTGCCATCGCGAGCACGGATTCCGTTTCAAAAGGCATCTTCCCGGCCAGACACACTGTGCGAGATGATGCGATGGACTCACGGTTCGTCACTGACTTGGATTTCACCTTCACAGCTGACTATAGTCTCCCGCATCAAGACGAGTATTAACTATCGAGACAACCCTCCCAGTATCCTTCGCAGAGACGCGAATCAGGGCAGTGGCGGCAAGGACGATGTCAAGCTTCACGAGAAAGTTCTCAGTAAGGGACCCATTCTGTATTAGACCTCCCAGGACGACATCCGGGTTGGCTTCGTCAAAGAAGCGGACATTGCGGACATTGCGGAAATGAGAACGATGGGAGGACATCGCATAAAGGTTGAGTGAACTCCGTCTGTGCTGTCTTCGTCTATCGAATGGTGGGGTTGAAGGTGAACAATAGGACGATGAATAATGGTCAAAACAACGTTTACTTGTCAGAATATCACTTCAATCGCTGGTAGCAAGCTCTCATATATAATCCATCTACATGAAAATTTGTTTTTGTAAATGCCAAAGCCCGTATCTATACTCATAATTGCAGTCAAGAAGCATCAGGAAAAAAGAATGACTATGATACAAGAAACGCAAATACACCACATATAAAACCATCTCTCATGTTCATGAAAACGTGTCGACAAAAGAGATGCACACATCCATAACCAAAATCAGAGCAGTCAATATTCCACCGAACGAAACACGCGTGCGAACTCCAGAAAGAAGAGAACAAACCAAAAGCCAAAAAGCTAGGTCATTCATATCTTGCATAACAAGCGAAGAGAGGAAGCCAAAAAAACAACCTTCTCCCCTATCCGTGCCGTGCCGTGCCATGCTGTGTCCCGTCCGTCCCACCCATTCCCAATGCCAGTTAAAGTCAATAAGTATATCGCACACAGAAAATCCCAAAGTCAAGCAAGAACATTCCTTTTAAAAACTCCAATCAAAATAGTAGCAAACCCACGGCCACCCAAAAACTATGAACTGTCAAAGTACGCCATCCCCACCAATAATTAGTCGTAGCAACAAAAGAACTCCTCATCCTCGTCGTAACATAATGCATAATCATCGCTTCAACAGACGTTCGGTCGCAGCCTCAGCGCGTCTCAACGCAGTTAGATGTCCGCTGTCGAGATCAACACACTCTCTCAATCCTCTCACAATTCGCCGACTACCAGTTCTTCCAAGACTGCCATTCCCGAATCTAGTTGACATGTCCGGATCTGCACTCGCTGCACTGACTAGACGATCGTTGACAGGTCCGCCAGTCATGGTAAATTCTTGCGACATCCGCGACGGGTTATCTGAGAAAAACCGTTTGTTGGGGCTTGGGCCGAGGGGTGACGAATGGGTCCCTGCTGGTGCCATTGAGCTCCTTCGCGGAGGGAGGGTGGAGTTGGTATCCTGCGTTGTATACTCTCTAGTGATCGGGTGAGAGAGACGACTGTGAGGGTTGGGTAGACGTGGTGTTGTATTAACTTCGGTAATAGCCCTCGATGGTGCTCTGAAACGTTCACGCTCACGCTCCTCGGAAAATCCCTCCTTCAAACCCATCGAGTTCCTGTGCCTAATAGTTCCGGCTGTGGTTGGGGATGCTATTGGGTCACTTCTGGGACTGTATCCAGCGGCGACGCCGAGAGATGCAAGGCTATTCTTACGTTCCGCAAAACGTCCAATTGCTCTCGGAGGGAGACGATCACCGAGTACACTTTCACGGCCTGCAAGAATACTTTCTCGATCACGGCTAATAACGCTGTCCACTCCAAATGCGCGACTGGCGGGTCTTGACCCCGCAAACTGCACCTGAATAAAGGGATGATGTGCAGGCGTAATGTTGTGCCGATTCTCCGATAATGCTAAGCACAGCTCGGTTAAACTTCGACATACGCTATCCGCTTTTCGCCTGATAGTTCTGTCGGCGCTCATATTCGTGGGCGCCGCTGCGCCAGGCGCACCGACAGTGTTGGCCAAGTCCAAGGCATCTTTAGCAGCGAGTTCAAGATGCTTGTAAACATCGGGCGGCATCACCGCTTTCGATTTTGCCAGAGCGGTGTGAAGAAGGGGATGGGATGTAGTTGCGTTAGGTGCTCCACTGAAGGTGGAGTTGATGGGAGAGATACTAGTCGCGTTATGGCGAGGCGAAGAAGATACAGTGGTAACGGTAGTTGTCGCTGTTCTGGGCCGATCGCCAGATGAATTCGAGGCGCCGCCGGCTCTCGAAGAGGCGGGAATATGACCAGTAACTTCTAACCGACGAATACGTGACTTTAAGTCATCAAGCTCATCCCAAACCGAAGACGCTGCAGCCGTTGACACTGTAGAAGCAGAATCGACGGATCTCCCTCCTCCACCACCAGCAACGGATACAGCAAAATCTTGGTCAATTAAAGAGGTACTTGAATGATCATTGATATGTGGAGAATCACTAAGGCCGCGTGTCGACGCCTTATTGTCGAGCCTTGTTCGTGGACTAGAATCCGCCAAAGAAAAACTTCGCGAATGACCGGGAGAATTCTCGCGCCGAAGCAAGCTTTGAGGGCGGGTACCGAACGAAGCCCGCGGTGTTACCGACGTTCGATCATCGAGGTGTTCGGAAGCCTGCGACATCCTACGTGTTCGGTAGTCGGCGGGTGAAGACATGCGAGCATTTCGTAGCCAAACGTCCTCGCGGACTTCTGGAGGTGAAGAATTAAATATGGATGCAGCGGCAATCGGAGAAGACTGGGTCTCGGCAGGCAGAGAGTTGCGATATCGAGAATGTTGGGAAAGTCGTGCCTAAGGGATAAAGTATTAGAAAAACATTCTAAACGCGACATCTTTCACATGAATGCTATTTTGGCGCCAATAATATTAATGTAAATGAGAGAGGGACTTACTCGTCTTTTCTCGAGTCTGTCAGCAGCTCTACTAGTTATGGAGTCCGAACGAGCGAGCTTTAGAAATATATCCTCATTGCCTTGGTCACTGCTCGCTGGCACGCCACCGTTATTCCGTAAGTCTTCCAAGCCTCGTATTGTTCGATCCCTCTCCCCACTCTCATCTTCCTCATCGTCATCCTCATCATCCTCGTCATCCTCATCGTAACTGCTATAGCTCTGTCGCCTTTGCATAGCTTTTGTTGTATGTCTTCGGATGTCGCGTTGCCCCTGAGCAGTTCCAGTCCTCGATATTGATAAAGCTGAGACGGTAGCACTACTCGTACTACTATCTCCCCCTTGATCCCTCGTGTAGCCCGGGTGGTTGTTGGGAGTGGATGGTGTTGAGTATACGCCTCGATTATCCATTGAAAATCTCCGTCGGTAAGCTAAAGATGGAGGTGGGCCACCACTGGTCTCTACACCATTACTACTGAATCGAGCAGGTGCGTGCTTCTTCGGAGGTGTCGGAGAGGATCTAGCCGACGCGTGCGATGATCCAGGTCGCGAGAAGGAAACGGTGAGTAAATTGGGATCCTGATTACTGTCGCTAGGTGGAGAAGAGTTTGTGGATTGGGCTGTAGCGTTATTGGGGGCAGTTGAATGGGTGGGATTAATGGGTAAACTTGTAGTAGAAGTAGTGACGGAAGGTGTGTGACGATGCTGATGGTTGATCCGCGCTGTTGTGGGTTGTTGTAACTTACTAGTAGTTGGCGGCAAGACGGTGCTATTTGGTTTCAACGGCTTATTCGGCGGTGCAGAGGAAGAGACCCTGGCGCTCTGTGTAGTACCTTTCTTGTCAATAAGGTTCGCGTTTCTTGAGCTGCTTTCTTTGTCGGTGTGCACAGCAGTCACAACTTCGTGTCGCGACAGGACTGGGGCAGTGGCCGAGCGACTCAGGAATGGAGGAAGATTGTTTGTTCTCTGCGCAACACGGTAGATGACGTTGCAACTACTCGTGGCTGATTGGGCACTGGTGCTGGTAACCGAGGTGGAAGACAGTCTTCGGTGTCGGGTTGTGGTAGGGGGTGGATGTTCTTTCGCCGATTTTGTGGCGGTTAATGATCGAGGCCGTGTTATACCCGTGGACCCAGTCGTTTTCGTTGATGCCGACGAGAGTTTGCGTTGATGGTTTGTCGATGAGGGCGTGTATGCAATGGTGAAGGTTGCCTTGTTAGTTGTGGTAGTAACACTCGATGACCCTCGTCGCCAGAAATCCTGCTTGCTGCTGCTGTTACCAGCTCCCGACCTGTCCCGGTTCTCCATAACCACCCATGCGTATATATATGTTCTCTGCTTTCGACTTTCGCTTTTTCCCTTGACACTACTACCCAAGTATTTCTTTGTTTTCTTCGTCCTGCTCTTCTCCTACGTCTGTTTTCGTTCGCGATTCCGTCGCGTGGAATTGTGCCGTGGTTTCGGAATGTCCCTACGCAACGCGCCACTGTGGAAGAATTGTGGAAGAGACGCTTCCGGATATCTCGGGCGTGCTTCTGGGTAAGATGTGAATGTGCTTCTGGGTAAGATGTGAATGTGCCGGCTGGTGTAATTGAGAAGCGTATATAGTTCAAGGTGCCGGCGACACAGTTGGTATTGTATGTAGGAAAGGATCACAGGGATGTCGGGGAGCGGTAGAAGACAGACGTTGGATCCCGAGAGTAAAGGCTGCACTACATAGATCCAGTTCCTTGTCTCGTGGTGACAGGGCAGTTAACGGGGGTAGGATCTTTTGGGATTGATGGATGGCGTTCAAGGAAGGGGATGAAGCGAATCAAATGATATGCTACAGACGTCGTGGGGACCTAGGACCTTCCAGATGACGATGAGAGATGGGTGTGGGAAAGAGGAGGTGGCTGGATTTTGTTCCGATTGTTGGATCTCACTTCACTTCTCAGTCAGGTCCGCTCGCTTGAGAATCCGGTGCTATTTACTCTATAACCGTTCGTGACTTTGAATACTGTCTTTGATTAGAGGAGGAACTCTCATGAGAGATTCGCTGAACGGAGAGGGGTCATCACACCCGATCACAACGTGTGGGTGTCAACGCTGCAACTGTGACTGGCGCCTCCACAAAGCGTGGCGAACTGGGGTTCTCAGTTGGGCGGTTGTTAGACAAATGTCAGGGGGCGCTTGCTGCTTATTTGTTGGTGAACATCTTACTTTGTATGAAGCAAACTAGATGAAAGCAATCATATTTCAGGTAAGTACTAAGGGTGCGTTCGGTGGTCCCCATTTGCTCTGGTGATAAAATATATATACAGAACCATCATTTAAGTACAATCCGTTGTCTTTGATTAGTCAGGGCCGCAGCTAACAGTCCTCTAGCAACAACAAATCTTTTCGGCGCTGAGCGAAAATTTTGTCGCCTCAACTTCATCTGGGTCCCTCAGACAATTGCATCCGTCTGATATACAATTCCCCTCGGTGCCGAACACAAAATTTCGGAGTATTATCAACAGCGCTATAGTAGAGAAGGAGAAGCCACCACCAGCAGACTAGTCCCACGCAACGACAAAGCAGTTCATTACTGTTCTACTTGATGATGTTGCACTAGGAAAGAGGCAAATAGTGACTCCAGGGTACCCTTTTATGAACGGGCCTTGAGGGAAGTCAATCAAGAACTCAACCCTTCCGGCAACCCCCAGAGCTGAATGTTAAATAAATTAGGACGAAGGTTACCATGTAGGTAAAGCTAGAACCATGTAAGTATACAACTGCAAATACTAATTTTCGGCCTTTGTAGTTATAAAAAGACTTTGAACTTTTTATCACTGAAGGGCTACAGCGGGGTAGGGTGGGGTGAGAATACTATGGTGGTCACTGCAGACTCAAGTGTTTGGGAGCGGATTATACAGCTAGTAGCTTTCTATTTGGAAGAGGTAACCATTCTGCTAATACTCGATGTTGGGCATTTCCTAAAGCGAGCAAGTATTGGAAAAAGGGACTGGAAAAAGGGACTGGATTTCTTCCGTGAGCTGGAGATGTTGTTTTCTGGTACTCGCGCACTAGGTTTACATGCACAAACTCCTTCATAATTGTCGATATTGAGTAGGGAATATCCTCCTGACTGGCTAACTCTAGCACCTGAATTAAATGGTATAAATTGTGAGGCCACAGCAATCGACCCTGCTCTTACCAAACTTTTCATACAACTACACTTCAAACTCTACATAATCCAACAGCGCGCGCTGCCTGTCTTATCTATACTTCAACTAGTTGGCTCGTGAAAGGAATCTTCTCGAAAGAGCTATCGCAGTCTTTTGATGACTTGAGAAATGCTGCGGTTAAGCTACTACAGAAGAAAAGTAAAGTTGAACGTGCAGTATTTAAAATTCAAAAAGAATATCTAGAGCTTCCGGTAGAGGATATGATATGCGCATTTGATATTTTTACAGATATACGTAAAGCAGAGATGCTTCTGGTAATGCATAAAGGAGAAACACGGAATGCTTGGGTGAAGAAGGCGATTGAACGCAGAAGACAACAAGAAGAAGGGGCAATCTTCAGTTCAATTGTAACCATCCCACATTTGCCATGTGGTAGTTTTCCGCAACCTTGCTATATTTGAATCTTCCCCCTCTACTGTGTAATCCATATCCTCAACATATTTGTCTCCCTTCTTCTAATCGTTCTCTAGTAATTATTACATTGAATTCCTTAGTAGTTTCGGTCTAATCTTGAATCAGGACTACATCTGCAGTTGAAATTGTGCAGTGCGGTAACTGCAAAGACCAATTGTACTTGTGCTGGGAAGTCATACTTTGGTATGAAGTTAATAACTACAAACCGCCTTTTAAGCACTCCAAAGATCTGCTCTACTACATTTTGTAATTATACATAAGGTAGATTAAATAGCTCTTGATAATTCTTCGAACTGCCATATCTGTTAGATATAGAGAAAAATATATGTTAGATAAAGGAAAGTTATATACTGTAGAGAGGTTTGAGTTTATTCACGCAAAAGATAACGTACACTACGACAAGGTGTAAGAAGCCCTTTGCGTAATCCATAGCCTGCATCTGCAAAATAGTATTTTCTTCCAGGGTTTTGAAAGTTCTGTAAATGGTACATGTAAGTACTTTATAATTACTATCGTGTGTTGAGCCTTCCTAGCTTGAGAATATATAATAGAACTGAAAATCGAATTTGCATACTTAAGTATACTCAATACGTTTTAGGAGAGATCACCATAGCGGTTGCGAAATGGAGTCGGGTTCAAGTTGTAGACCCGCTTCTCAAGCATCACAAAAAGTTCTACAAAATTCAGGTCAAGAGGTGCATTCTCTGGAGCCTCAGATACCATGGTTCTCATTCTAGCTACAGAACGGCTTTGTGGTATGGTAGAACTGGACCTTCTAGCATACCGGGCCACTCTTAGGTATATCGGGCTACCGAACGCGCCGTAAGTACTTTCGTACCTACTTAATGTAAGTACTTAAATTCCACTCAGTACGAAAGAAGCGTCGATTTCAGCTTTAATGCTTGCCTCTCGGACTTCTTCACACAGACAAAAACTGGCATATAGTATATCGTGTATGAGACATAAGCTCTACTGTCGTTGCCTCGTCAAGACCTCTCCTATCCCATTCGCTGCTAAAACCTCAAAATTCTGAAAAGCAAGAACTTTAGCAGTAGGCGTTAACTTCCTAGCTCGTCGATGACTTCTGGGCGTGAAGTTCGTAAAGTTTGCGATAACATTTCAAGTCTCAACTTTCCTACTGATTACGATATCGACTTCGCTCATTAGACCTGCACCTTCAATGAATTCCTCTCAAACAATCAGTTTTGCCTGTGAACCACGGGATCATATTGCTAATGAAATCCCCCATCATCACCTCCATTTAATATTTCTTCCAGCATGTAGACGAGCGAAAATAAACTCGCCCACAGCCAGCCCAATAACAACAGCAAAGAACCATGCCTATGACTCCTTACTTCCATTGCATCAACACTACAATAGGCCACAAGGAAACTCACCACTACGAAACTCATAACAACAAGCATAAGGCTATAGCCCATCAGTGCTACGAGGAACGCCATTCCCATTCTCCCTGCGTCTCTCTCCAAGTTAAAATCTTGGGCTATTCCCCTTTGCCGCAGGTTCTTTTCGGTTGCGAGGTAACTACCATAGGTAGGGAACATTGTGTAATCATGAGGGGACCAGTACACTGCCTCTAGGTAGGAGCGAAGAAACAGCAGACCCCGGTATAGCACAGCAATGAAGAATATTAGGGGACCTAGTCCGACAGCAGTGACAGGAGTGGTTGGTGTGAGTTTGCTGAAAAGGACCGGTGAGGTGTAGGATGTTCTGAAAACATCGCCATGCTCTCCATTGCTGTATGGTGGTTGTGGTCAGAGGATGATAGGGAAGATGACGTAGACGCTGCCGCTGCTGCCGGAGCTGCGACTGAAGTATTGAAGGCTGCTGTTGCGGTGGTAATTTTTGGTGAGCTAGCGATCGAATAGTCCATTGAATGGTATGAGTGATTCATCTCTAAACTTGAATACTAGAGTACTAAGTAGTTCTGGTAGTGATTATGAGAGCGTTTGGTGGAGAATGCTGGTAATTTTGTAAAGGTTACATTTCCTTAATGCTGCTTTTGAGGATTGGGATATGTAGATGTGAATTGGGGTGTCGATAGTCCGACTAGGTGGGAATCTGATGTCTAGAGTCTTCTTAAGTAGCCGAGAATTCTCGGCTGCTTTGAATTTCAGATTTGTACCAAGCTGATTAATGATTGTTTTGCAAATACAATGCACAGTTTGAAGACGGCGGACGATCTGAGGCATGGTTTCATGACTATGTATACATGCGTCAAACATGAAACTTCATGCAAAGAAGCTTGAGCTTAGTTTCTGGAATGGTTGGGAATTTTTCCATGGTTTTTTGGGTTGCTTTTTTTTTATAGAATGACTCTTTTTGGATAATGGCATTATTCTAACAGGTCGGGAAATATTAAAAGTAATCGAGTTTAAACATTTCTCATCCCTTGATTGATGTGAAGATTATTTACACTTCTCCTCTACCTGCTGTTTGCGTAATGATTGTTAGTCCTGAGCTAAGGTAATTACTGCATGGTATATAAAATCTCATACTGTTGACGAAACTGCTTCATTTGGGTTTCACTGCTATGCTGCTTTTGGAGTGACACAATAACAAACCTTTAATTTTCTTTTGGCACTGCGGTCCATCAAAGCCAGATTTTGAACGAAATTGGATTGAGCTTACCTGGTTCTGTAGTGTGTAGTTTAACTGACATTGAGTATACAGGGCATTAGCAAAATGTATTGTTGTCACTGGGAGTCACTGGGAGCTGTTCCACCAGATTTCCAGGGTGGTCTATGCCCAGAGTTGACTGGACCGATTCAACAGCATCAGCGAAATGTAAATCGGTCTGGAAGCCACACATAAACCTCCCAGACACTCTGGTTGACCTCACCGGTGCTCCCAAGTAATTCCAGATGCTCCCAGGCCCCCCTGGAGCTAAGGAAGGTGCTCTCAGACTCTGCAAGAGCATTCCCAGGTGCTCCTGAAAGCACATGCACTTATGGAGGTGCATTGAGGATGCTACGAGATTTGACTTATAGGATAGTTAAATTTTGGAGCAGCTGAGACCTCTGAGCAGCTCTGCGGGAGCCTTAGTGCCGTATTCTCACAGCAGTGGTTCTTAGGGTTCCATAACTACAAGGCATTTCGTGTATGAGATTCATCTGTGTTACAGTCAAAAGATTCGCTACATCATAATATGGCATGTAATATCTATCTAAGTCTCTCTATATATATACATACGGCCAAACTGGCTGTAGACGGTACTGGAGCGTGATCGGTGGAGCACCTGGAGACGCCGATTAAGAGAACTTAGAGATGCACTTGGAGGCCGTGATCGTATTAACTGGGAGATGTACTAGGAGGCCGTGACCGAGTGAGTTTGAAGATGCACTTGGAGACCGAGATTGAGTTCAACTAAGAGATGCACTTGCAGGCCGAGATCGAGCGAGTTTGGAGACGTACTTGCAGGCCGAAATCAAGTTGAACTGAGAGATGCACTTGGACACCGTGATCGAGTGAGGTTGGAGATGTACTTGGAGGCCAAGATCCAGTTGAACTCAGTGATGCACATGGAGGCCGTGATCGAGTGAATTTGGAGATGCAGTTGGAGGCCGAGATTGTGTAACATACTGATGCACTTGGAGGTCGTAATCGAGCAAGTTTGGAGATGCATTTGGAGGCTATGATCATGTAACTCAGAGATGCACTTGGAGGCTGTGATCGAGCGAGTTTGGAGATGCACTTGGAGGCTATAATCGATTAAGATTGGAGGTGGTCAATATGGAGGCGGTAGATCGGGAGGGAGGTGCGACGGCAGCTGAGACTCTAGGCATCGGTTAACTCGTAATCGTGGGAATGTGGAGAGTTCAGTACAATATGGGCTGCTGAGAAATGAGAGACTGGCTGGGAGCGGGAGACAGTCGATCTTGGGATGATGAGTACTCGGTGTGTGCAGTACTCGGTGTATGCTGTACTCGGTATATACTGTACTGGGTGTATGCTGTACTGGGTGTATGCTGCACTCAGTGTATGCTGTACTCGGTGTTAACTCATGATCATGACATGGAGAGATAGAGAGGGATGACTTAACTTTGTGTTCTTAGGTGATGGTAGAGAAAGAGAGAGATGAGAAGGAGATGGGGAAATCATCATGAGAAACTGGGACTTGTGAGAATTTCGTGTGCGAGTCAATTTACCATTCCTGATACGGCAGGTACTACTCCTGATCCGGGGGGTAAAAACACCGATACGAGGTCTTCTAAACCCAATCAGGCAACTTGTACCCCTGACATCTCATATCCGCTCGTATTCTCCATATCATTCCCATATTCATTCCCCATCCCTCTTTCTGTATCATCATCACAGAACACAAAGTTAAGTCATCCCTCTGTATCTCTCCATGCCATGATTATGAGTTAACACCGAGTACAGTATACACCGAGTACAGCATACACCAAGTACAGCTTACACCGAGTACAGCATCCACCCAAGATTGTCTGTCTTCCCTTCATTCTCACAATTACAAGTTGACCCCTGAATGTAGCTTTAGCTTCCGGTGTGCCTCGCTACAAGATCGACTGCCCCAGCCATCTCTCCATAAGAACTCAAAGGTAAAGTCACCTCGTCACATTCCCACAGTTGCGAGTTAACTAACTGATGGATAGAGTCTCAGCACCCAGCCCGCCTCCTATCAACCGCCTCCAAGTACTCCTCCAATCTTGCTCGATTATGGCCTTCAAGTGCATCTCCAAACTTGCTCCATCACGGCCTCCAAGTGCATCTCCAAACTTGCTCGATCACGGCCTGCAAGTGTATCTCCAAACTCACTCGATCACGGCCTCCAAGTGTATCTCCAACCTCGTTCTATTTCGGCCTCCAAGTTCATCTGTGAGTTCACTCAGTCATGGTGTCCAAGTGCATCTCCAAACTTGACGGATCACGGCCTCCAAGTTCGCACAATTATGGCCTCCAAGTGCATCTCCAATGTTGCTGGATTACGGCCTCCAAGTGCATCTCTGAGTTCACTCTATCAAGGCCTCCCAGTGCATCTCCAAACTCGCTCGATCACAGCCTCCAAGTGCATCTTTAAGTTTACACAATAACCCCCTCCAAGGGTATCTCTGAGTTCACTCAATTGTCATCTTCCGGCGCACCTCGAATTGCTCCCAAGCACCACCTGCAGGCAGTCTGGTATACCGTGTGTAGATGGGTAGCTATCTAGATACATACATACATAGATGAGAATACAAACTGAATACATGAGTTTTAAAAATTGTTGAACGATAAGTAGTAGCTATGATTTCCAGGCGCACCTGCACATCAGCAAAATGTATTTTAGTCGCTGGGAGCCTCCAGGAGTGTCTGAGAGGATGTGGAGTGTAAACTTGGAAGCGTCAATTTAAGGAGAGTATCAGACCCTAGGAGGGCATTCCGGCCAGCCTTCGGAGTAACTGGGATCTCTGATGACTGGTACGGGAGCACCATCGAAGCGGTTGTGAAAAGTTTGGGAGCACCTGGGACTGTCGCCCAACCAATGCGGGAATTAAAACTAACTCTGAGAGATGCTGGGTTCTTATGGATATTCATTGGAAGGACTGCAGGCGTTATCTGAGATTCTCCGGATGTACACGAGCAATCTCCACGTATGATGCATAGATTATTGTTCATTATCAACCTCTAAATCATACTATAGTACCCAGCATCTCATCAACATTCTATTGTTTGCATCGCTACATTAAGGAAGAACCAAAGAAAATGGCGAGTGATTCAAAAATGAAAGTAGGTAAAACCGAAACAATAACCCGACTAAGCGATCGGAATGATATCAATCGAACATAG
>Ga0307514_10001064_pt1 | contig 39261 bp, 53 predicted proteins | sample 16_EM_MG_FD_203088 | JGI IMG/M metagenome (GOLD analysis project Ga0307514, IMG submission 203088) | Populus trichocarpa ectomycorrhiza microbial communities from riparian zone in the Pacific Northwest, United States - 16_EM | ecosystem: Host-associated > Plants > Roots > Unclassified | place...
GCGCGCAAGCTGAGTAGCCAGTGTTGGGAATATGAAGTGAAGGTTTCTTCGATCCTCGAAATCCCTTGAACAGAAGAACGAGGCCCCAAGCCGATCATCCGCGAACAACCTCCCTGCGATCGTCTTCGCAATAGTGCTCTTTCCCGTCCCGGCCAGTCCGTTTAACCAGTAGATGGGTGATTTGCCAGGGTCCCTTGTCCAGTATTCGATAGCGTCCAGAACGATTCTGCGTGTCCCTTTAAGGCACCCCTTGCGCTCCCCATGCCAATGCTCGGCCCCCTTTGCGTGGCGAAAATTGTTGAGGACAGACTTTTCGACTACCAGACTTGATATCAGACCCCTGCCGTCCAGAACGGAGAACATCCTGACCTGCATCCTGTCGGGAAGGGTTATTTCGTTTGTTCGGAAATGAAAGGGGAGGCACCCACCATAAGCTCACATCCTTGATCGTAGATCCCCATTTGTTGCACCATCTGCTGTCCTGGTCAACATCGAGAAGAGGTGTCACAGTCATGGACGAACCATGTAGTCGCCGATAGCCTCCTGTAGATCCCCAAGAAGTCCGTCGACATCTTTGTTGTCTTCTACACCATCGAGGAATTTCAGAAGCATAAACTTCTTACGCAACAGCTGTGCTTCTCCTTCGATGTGTTTGAGTTTACTGGAAGGGTTTCAGCATCCGGCCTGAACAGGTAAAGCTTGCATACTTTATCAATTCCTCACGACGTTTTTCTTCTTCCTCATCACTTGCGGGTCTCCCGAAAAGCTCCACCAACCTAGTGATGCGCGAGCAAAGTATCTTTATCTTGTTCTCAACGTCAACAGCATCCTGAGAGATGCAACTGTCAGAGGAGGACATTGAATGGGATGAGAAAAAGAACCTGATATTTGGTGTAGAAAACGGAGATGGATTCCAAGACGGCTTTGAGAGGACCAAATGCTTCGGCTGGCCCCTTCGCGAGATCGATCATGGTCATAGCGCGCCCAAGAGTCTGGTCAATCCAGCCTCTTTCCTTGACTAGTAGCAGCGGTCAATACGGGCCATAGTATAACCAGAACACCAAAGCTCACCCCGGGACTTCTCGGACTGGGCTTGATCATGAGCATCCCCCCCATCCTGACCACCGCCAGCGGATGTATGTTCGCGAGCTGTCTCTGGAGGTTGCCAAACACCTGGATCCCGATCTTCACACCCCCCCTCATCACGAATATATGAATCCCCCACATCAGAGCGGAGATCAGGAGTGCTGTGATCGCATTTCTCGTTCCGCGCTCGCGTAGAGTCCCCATCTGTGTGTCCTTGTCGCTGCGGTGCTATCGGGACGGGGGATGAACATCTGCTCTAATAGCGACAGCCGACCGCACTCACCTGCATCGCTACTGTCGTGTCCAGGAGTTGGGGTTGAGGCATCCGGCACAGGAAGCTGTTGATCTCCAGTTCTCCAGTCCTGAGTTACGATCCCAGAACCCCCTCCGTGGTTGGCATCTGGACCCGATGCCTTATCAGTCCCATCGGCTTCATCAGTCCCAAGATCGCGAAAGGTACTTGCCACCAGAGTCCCCGCCACACTCTGCACCGGCGTCTGTGTCTTGATGGATAGGATTCTCAAGAGGTATCGAAGTTTGAGAGGATTTACGAGATTTCCAACGTTTCTTTAGGAATCGCAACAGGGCCATGGTGAGGTGAGAGGGATGAGGAAAGGCGCACTAGCTTAGCCTCATGCGTGTCCACCGCTGATTCGCTGGTTCTGGGAAGCTGAATTCTACCGGAAGCGCGCACAAACAACCATCCTCGGATCATGTTGAATCTTGTTATGTATCCCCATCGATGGAGTCCTGGAACGGAAGTACTCCAGCGCTGGCCACAACCGAAAGGTTAGTTTTGCATCCGGTGGTGGCTGTAACGGGTTCACGTGGGGCTGACGAGCTTTACATTCTCTTCGAATTCTTTCCAAATACAAAGGGATTCGAATTTCATCCACGGACTCGGTGAACAACCTCGACTCGATCGCAGCGAGGAACATCAGCCTTTCGATCGCGCGTCCGACAGCTTGCTCACGATTGCTTATGCTCAATGAGCTCGGATGACCGCTGGGTCGGGCCTTCCTGAGCGACCGGCCTTATACGCTATAGGTAGGTCCCTCCCTGTTACCCTTCGATGATTTTTCACTATGCCCGGCAACCCTGGACTGCTAACCGGGCACGGCCGCCGCTAAAACAAGACCTAACGTCGTGGAAGTAGACAAGAGATCATCATCTCTTATCTACCCTGCAGAGGGCATGACTCACGATGACAACAAGAACTCCCCGGTGTATGGAAATATCTATCTCGCGTCCACGGCGAGGGACAAAAAAGAGCCTGAGTGCCAGTCCCCATTTAGGCGGTTGACTGACGCTACACCCGTACATACCCTCCCCTCCCCCTCGTCTTCGGCCTTTCTTCCTCTCGTCTCGAAGGAAAGCCAACGGAGGAATACATTCAAACGATGGACAAGGCAATCAAGGACGCCGCAGCGAGAGGTTTTCCGCAGGCGTATATCGAAAAGTATCTCCGCAACTTCTTCCCTGATGAAGTTCATCGGGGAAGAACATCAGGGAAACTGCATGTTGCTTTTTTCCTGATGTGAGTAAAGGAGGACGTTGGGGTTTTAAGCCTGAGTGCTAAGGAGGGGGTCTTGAAGCCAGAAGAGTGGGAGAGGACGTGGAATTAGATAGTAGGATGATTCCTCCTGATTATCGGTACACAAGTGTATATGCACAAATTCTGGCCGTCTTTTCAGTGAGAAGTATAAAGGTGCGAGATAATGGTCGGCTCACGATGAGAACATAGAGGTGAAGCTATCTGCGCCTTTCGAACGGACATGTTGAGGGCTGGATTAGCTGGCAGCCGATCGCGCGAGCCATCTTTTGTATCTCACCAAATGGGCTTATTTACGCGAGGTATGCGATGACAGACGGACGCTCACCCCTCTTAGGGACAGGCGCTCCCGCACAGCCTGCATGCCTCCCCGCTTCCTCGTAACTGCCCTGGGTTTTGACCATTAATGGCGGCCAAATCCCAGCTACCGAAGGGGCAGGATGCTGTTCTCTCCTCGCTCAATACCGCAATTGATGGCTTGGACCTCGCAAAAGAGATGACGACCATGACACTGGCCAAGGCCGCGTTTGGGTCCGCCAGTATTCTTCTCATCACGATTAGAGTTGGTTTCCTTCCAGTCTATGTTGGTCGGACGCTGGCTGATGTATACAGGACTCATTTATCACAAAACTGGACTACGTCGAACTAGGGCTGGCCTGCGCCGAAGTTTGTGAAGCTCTTGGCCAGGGAGGCGGAAGACGAGTGGATCAACTTAATCAGCGCATCCTGCGGGCAACTGAGAAACTGACGATGTGAGTTGGATAAGTGGTGCGCATGCCAGGCGATCGCTCCTCAAACTCTTAATCAGGACTATGACCGAAATCCAGAGGCACATCATCGAGCGGGGCAAACGGAATGCGATCTCTCGACGTCATCACGTGAAGGATGAAAAAGAGGCGATCGTTGGCTGGAGGTCGGACCTCGACGAAATTCTTCGTGTCTTCAATGTGTGTTCCGTCATCTTTGTCTTACGATCAACCGCTAACTTTTCGCTTCCAGGCTGAACCTGAAATCGACGCACATGCAACCATTTCTGATACTCCTAAAGAAACTACAAACATCAAGCACACCGTTGTTTCCAATGTCCATCGCGGTGTTTCGAATGCTGATGCCATCGTTCCCGACGTTTGTCACAACGTTTCAAGCGCACACCCCATCATTTCCGACGCTGTAAACGCCCCCGCCACTGTTTACCGTGAGCGGAAAAGCCGGAATGGTCAAAATGGTCAAAATCAGGCAGTGAGTGCCGCTCGTGCTCTGACTTTTACCGAGTACCCATCCACCACCGCCTAGACTCACGCCAGGTCAGCGGTATCGACCACAATTGGATCCAGTGCCTAAAATTTAAATTCAGTGCACCCGGTGAATCACCGCCTCCGGTATCGAGGAATACGCATGGAACCACAGCTTCCGAGGTTCATCGTGATCTTTTGAAAACCCAAACTATGGTTTCAGAACTTCATCGTAACATGCTAAAAACTCAAGAAGAGGCTGGCGGAAAACTTCACTCGGCATGTATCACTCGCACTCTGTCCCTCACCAAATACACACTTACTGTCGTCTAGACTCGAAGCAGGTCAGAAATACCAACCGTAGAGATACCCAGTTCCTTACGTTCACATCTAGTGCTGTTGGGGAGCTGCCACCTCCACCACCAAGGATCTTCTTCGGTCGTGACGAGTTGGTCGAGAAGATCGTTCGTCTCGCAGAAAACCTCACACCGACTGCTCTAATTGGCGCTGGCGGGATCGGCAAGACGTCCGTTATCCTAACCGTCCTCCACGATCATCGCATCAAGCAGCGGTTTGGTGACAGCCGATGGTTCATCCGTTGCGATCAGTTCCCCGCATCCCGCACACATTTCCTTCGCCGCCTCTCCAAGGTCATCGGTGCAGGCGTCGGGAACCCCGAGGATCTGGCCCCCTTGCGACCATATCTATCCTCGAAGGAGATAATTATAATCCTCGACAATGCTGAATCCGTTCTCGATCCGCGGGGGCCAGGCGCAAGGGAGATCTATGCCATCGTTGACGAACTGATTCGGTTCGGCAACATATGTCTCTGCATTACCTCCCGCATCTCCACCATTCCCCCTGACTGTGAGACCATCGAGGTCCCAAACTTGTCGATGGACGCTGGACACGAGACGTTCTATCGCATATTCAAGCACGACAAACAGTCCGACCCGATCGACCGCATCTTGGAACAGCTCGATTTCCATCCGCTCTCCATCACATTGCTCGGTACTGTCGCTCAGCACAACAAGTGGGACGCAAACCGACTGGCCAGGGAGTGGAAGAGACGGCGGACTGGGGTACTTCACACTCAGCACTCCGGGAGCCTTGCCACCACGATCGAACTTTCCCTCGCTTCACAAACGTTCCGAGATCTTGGCCCTGATGCCCGAGGGCTTCTCGAAGTCATCGCCTTCTTCCCACAAGGTGTCGATGAAGAAAACGTTGACTGGCTGTTTCCGACAACCTCTGACGGACCAGACATACTCGATAAATTTTGCATTCTCTCCCTGACATATCGAAGCAATGGTTTCGTCACAATGTTGGCGCCACTCCGAGATTACCTCCGCCCCAAGGATCCGACGTCATCTCTACTCCTTGGCACAACCAAGGAGTATTACTTCACCCGCTTATCAGCCCGCATTTGTCCTGGCGAATCCGGATTTGAAGAATCACGGTGGATCACATCCGAGGATGTAAACGTCGAGCACTTGATCGATATCTTCACATCTATTGATGCAAACTCGAAAAGTATTTGGGATCTTTGTGCGAAATTCATGGGACACCTCTACTGGCATAAACCACGACTTGTCATGCTGGGGCCAAAAATCGAGGCGCTTCCGGATGACCATCCCTCCAAGGCACGATGCTTACAGGACCTCTCGTGGTTATTTAAATCGGTTGGGAATCAGGTGGAGCGCAAACGGCTCCTCACTAACACATTAAAACTCCGGAGAGGGCAGGGGGATGACCTTCAGGTTGCCCGAACATTGAATTACCTATCTGATACAAATCGGTTAATGGGCCACTTCGAAGAAGGGATACAACAAGCTGAGGAAGCTGAGAAGATCTTTGAACGGCTTGGGAGTAGGGAGAAGCGAGCAGAGTGTTTGATAAGCCTCGCTGGGTTGCTGCATAGGGATGAACAACTCGACGCCGCAGAAAAAGCCGCATCCCGCGCAATCGATCTCCTCCCGGAGAAAGGCCGACAACTTGGGGTCTGCCAAGGCCACCGCGTTCTTGCCCTGATATACCATTCCAAGGGCAATATGGAGAAGGCAATTCACCACTTCGAGGTGGTCCTCGCGATCGCGTCCTCTTTCCGCTGGTACGACGAGCTGTTTTGGGTTCATTTCTCACTGGCGGGGGTATTTTGTGGGGAAGGCAGGTTCGACGTCGAACACGCCCAGCTCGAACGCGCCAAGTTTTACGCAGTCAACGATCCATACCGTCTGGCTCGCGTGTCACGGGCACAGGCTTGGCTTTTGTATAGACAACATAGGTTTGAGGAGGCGAAATCCGAGGCATCGCGCGCTCTTGATATGTTCGTGGGGTTCGCGGCTGCAGGCGATGTGGAGACAACCAGGCAGATCCTCGCGCAGATTAACCGTGACGCTCAAGGAAAGGGGCTCGGATTCGGTTACACCTCATGGTGAGCTCTTCAAAATAGTTCCACCTGCCTTGTTTATTAATCGTCCGTGTTTGGATGAGAACATAGAAATCTAATAGTCACTTCCCCACTTGCCTCGAGTTCTTCAGGTGTATCCCGGTCGTACATCAAGAACGCCTCCTTCGCCCCGTCTTTCGTTCAAGTCTTGAATACCACTGTTGTTACAACACCTCCCTCTCTCTATCTCCCCCATTCACATCCAACGTTCCATATTCGTTGTCCCACAACCCGTCATTGATCTACATCATGTTTTGTATTTGCACCTCTGTTGCGTCTCCTTTGTACTTTGTTTTGTATACACCTACCTTGTAGAACCCGCCTTCCAATCCCAAATGTGCCGAACCGCGTGGATCTCACTCCGTTATTTTCTTGCTGAACTGCGCTGCCTTTTTTTGGGTTCCGGTTTATTGTGTTGAGGCGGAAGGCCTACGTTACACATGTGCTGTTTATGAATTAGCTGGCAACGTCGTCCCTCTTCTCTCACATCATCGACCCGCGTTGTACTGGGCAGGGGGTCTGAATCTCCCTGAAGGTTTAGCTTGGGGAGCACGAGTTAAATTTGTGTCCTCTGTGCAGAACAGCGCTCACCTCTGGTCGGAACATTAGCGCCATTATTCGGCCAGCTATTGTGTGAAGCGAGCGCCGAAAGCTTCGATGGTCGAGGATGGGGCCCCATCCCGTTGTCGGACCCATCGGATATCGAGTTGGTTCGTGGAGGATTTACGGATCGAGGAACAGGGAATTGTTGTCGGTTATTGCTACCATGACTGTGGGAGTGAGAATGTATATTGTGGTTGTGGGCTGGATTAAGGCGAGGTCCCCAAGCCGAGGCGGGTTGCATCCCTATATTCGCGTTGTTGTTTACCCGACTGACGAGTGGTGTGCGTTGCATCTATGAAGCAGCACCATCAATGTCAAGCGGTGGATGACAGAAGGCGATCCTACGGGATCGAACCTTATTGGCCTCCATATCGCCTACGAGAGAACTCAGGTTTCCGGTCCCACCACCAATTGTGGTGAATGTCCCGGATCTATTGCCCATGTTCTCAGTGCCGAACGATCCCGTCCTTAAGTTGGCACCAGGCGGATTGAGTTCAGGAGGAGGTTCTTGATTAAAACTATTCGTTCCAAGAAGGGCTTTCCGTTTCATCCGATCATACTGGGTCTGGTCAGGGTCAGAATCAGAATCAGTGGAATAGGCATAAGAAGAAAGGCGACGTGCCTTGAGTTTTTGGTATTCTTTGTCTCGTTCCTTGGAAGCCTCTTGTAGGTCTCTATTCTTACGTTTCTCGAGTTCGACATCCCGCTCGAGTGCTATCGCACGTTATCAGAAGGTACCTAGCTTTCGAGTCCCGCACGGCGTACCTTGGATCTTGTTATTTAGTAGGTTTAGTTCTCCGTTGGCTATTTTTGTATCGAGCGTGAGGGGAGATGAGAACATATGCAGATGATGGTTACGCACCCTCCCTGATCACGTTATCGAGCTGCTTTTGTAACTGCGCGTTCTTTTCGTTTGCGTACTTGAGCACCGATTGTTGATACGAGCTTTCTTGGTGGATTTGATATTGCCAAAACGACAGAGCACTGAACCCCACATCAGCAAGACGACACAGGCATACTACATCCAACGATGACCATACCGACTGCATATTTCCAGAATGAGGGATGGCGATAACCCGGAAAGAACAGACTGACGTGCACTCCTCAGAAAGAACGTTCAGAAGCGGAGTTTGATAACTCACAGTTTTGTAATCGTTCGTAGGATTTAGCGAGCATACAACGACATCGTCACTGGGGTATCTCGTAAATGAATGAAAGCGGGGGAAGCAAAGAGACTGACGGTTCGGTGAGTGACGTTTCGCAAGCTTGCACCCACAGGTAATCAATGAGATGTCATGGCATGACTGTCATACAGACCCACCGGGACACAATCGAGCGGCACTGAATAACGCGTTTGCACAGTCAACTGGAAGGAGAGTTAAGGTTCCTGATAGATCGAGTGTTGCTTGGGGAACGTACTGCAGAATATATGCGAGCCTATACAAGTGAAAACGCGTGAGTAGCCTGTATCTATTTCATGTTGTCACATGCGCGTACACGTGGTCTGGAAATGGGGGTTGGCTGGGTCTACATGCTGACAACTCAGGAACTGACCACAACCGCCTTGTCGGTGACCGTTTTACGACACGACTGTTGATTGCACCTTAGTTCTATGTCCATGTCATCCCAAGCTTACTTCGTCGTATATGGTGAAGGAGCGAAAAGGGAGGACCCGTGATTTGCGATGATGGTGGATCAAAGAAAGAATGCACGGCGACGATCGACACCCAAACCAATCCCGCGCAAACCGCGAAACAAACGTCAAACATAATTATCAGAGGAAGGCTGGAAAGAAAGATTATTCAAAAACGATAGTATAAAAGTCACCTTAGCGTCGTAGCAAAGTTCCGTAAATGGTAGAATACATATCGCCCGTAAGCGGGGAGGGGGGCGAAAAAAGAAAATACAGAAGAGTGATAACTACTATTGTCACAGGTATGTCTTGCAGGTAAATGGTCCGATTTCTATGGTCGCCAAGCCTGGCGCGGAGTAGGGGTCGCGGGGCCTCTTGGTCGACGCGAGGGTGATTTTGACGGTGTACCTGGTCGTGAGAAGGGATCGTAGTCTGCCCGACGCATAAACTGCAGGGGCATTAGTCCTGGAGAGCCATTGTTGGAAGGGGTAGATCGGATCGACTGTGGACTCCGTCCGCTGGGTGTGGAGAGTGCGAAAGAAGGTAACCCCGAGTTCCGTTCAGGGGTCTTGAGAACTGACAGAATGCCAGTGTCTGAGTCCTCTCCACGAAGACTCGCGGCGCTCATCCATTTCTCTTCTTTGGAACCGAACCCAGGTGATTCAGGAAGGACGCGAAACACGTCAGCGAAGTGGCTGCTGATGAACCTGTACGAACGAGCAATCAGTAAAGTGACCCAGTTTGGGGGTAGTGGAGACTTACTTGGACAATTCTTGCCAGCCTCCGCCAACCCGTACCATCACAGTCTGGGAACGAAGGATACGGCAGAAACAAATTTTCGGATCTTGGTCACCAATCCAGTACTTGCCGCTCTTGTCTTTCCAGGTATCGGCGACGGCTTCAATATTGATATTGACGTTGACGGGGAGCTTGTTCACCACTGCCCCAACAGCAACATCGAGCTTGTTCGTGGGATTCGCGACGTAGGGTTTCCGGGGTTCTCTTGCTCTGTTCTTACGTGGGGTTGTCGGGCGGCTGTTGAACGGAAGGGATTGTCGAGGGGAGCGGGCCCAGCTAGGACGGGCCACCGTAGAATGACCGAGGTGAGAGCGTGAGAGCGAAGACACCTCACTTGGGGTAGGGCTGTCAACAGTTCCACCCTTTGAGCGGAACCTAGGAGACGCCGTGGACTTGGAGAACGGACTGGCACCAGCATTGGATGTTATGCTAGATGTCCTCTGGCGCGAGGCAAACGTAGATTGGTAGATCCTCGAGTCTGTTGGACCTGACACCGAACGAAGTGAAGAGATTGAGTCCCGGCTGCTTGTACGGTTGCGAGGTTCTGGGGTCTTTGACACTCGCCTGCCACCAGTCATGGGAGGAACCAGGAATCCGCCAGTGTCCCTACTGCGCGACAAATGGGCGTACGAAGCACTCTTCTTGCCGGTAGATGAACCCGTACGGGCAGAATCCAAAGATGCCCTGCTATTCCGACCAGAACTGATGGCGCTCGAGGGCCTCGACTTGACGCCATTGAGAATATCTTCCGACATCGCCTCCAGTTCTACCCATGCTTGTAGAATACGTTCCTTTTCACCGCTAGCACGGCTATCTTGAGCGACGGGGACCGTCTTTGCCTCAACTTCCCCAACCAACTTCTTCGTAAAGTCAACACGAGCCTGGAGCTGTTCTTCCGGAGGGAGAGTAGAGTCGGAAACATGACTTGAAGCAAGAGCAGCGATGGGAGAAGACGGGAAACTGTCGAGGTGTTCCAAGAGGTCGCTGAGTCCGGCGTCACATGTCGAAATTGCGTGAGCAAGTTCGGAAAGGACAAGTACGCTCTGAAGTAGGTCGGAGGAGGCCGAAAGTTCAGAACACAGGGACCGTAATTCGATCTCGGTCGCCGTGCCAGGGGCCGGAGGGGGAAGTGCTTTCGTTTCCTGGGAAATACCAGACAGATCGGCTGATAGACGATCGTATGCCTCTTTCGTAGGAAGAGTGGCAGTTGAAGTCGAGGGACGAACGGTTTCCTTAAGATTGAGGGCTCTGAGACGTTTTCGGAGGCGGTAAACCCGTGATTTCAGGTCTCCCCCATTGCGAGCAGGAGACATTATCTCTGGGGCGGGAGCAAGACCAGGTCCGAAAATATCTAAGGTTGGCCATCAGCATCACGCTAAATTTCCACCAGATCATCTTACCTGGTGGGCTCTCCAGCTTCCGGCTTGGACCATCCTGTTGAAGTTCAAAGATGGACATTTCCCTGGACCTGCGCCTCTCCTCTTCCCGTCGGGCCAGCTCATCGTCAGCGATCCTCTTCCTCCGCACTTCCTCATCTAACCTGCTCTCTTCCTGACGTCTCAGGATATCGGATCTCAACCTTTCTTCCTCTCTCTTCAGCTCATCCAACGCTCTCCTTCTCCTCTCTTCTTCTATTCGCAACCGTTCCTCCTCTCCCTTCCTCCTTCGCTCCTCCTCCTCGGCGGCAGACCGTAGTCGATCAGCCCTGGTGCGCTCCTCATTGGCCTTGCGTCTACGATCCTCCTCCTCGGACAGAAGCCTCTCGGCCTTGGCCTTGTCCCGGCGTTTCTCTTCCTCAAGCCTCAACTTCTTCGCCTCGGCCTGCCTTGATTTTTCCTCCTCTGCCTTTCTAAGACGCTCTTCTTCTAACCTCTGGAGCTCCTCTTCTTTCTTTCGCTGCTCCTCCATGATCCGCTGCTGTTCTTCCTCTTCCTTCCTCAGCCGTGCTTCCTCAGCTCTCAACCTCTCTTCCTCTGCCTTAAGTCGTGCTTCCTCGCGCCTCAAGCGTTCCAGCTCTTCCTGGCGAATACGCTCTGCTTCCTCTTTCACCAAACGTTCCTCCTTCTCCCTCCACAGCCGGTCCTCTTCTTCTTGCACCCGCAGTCTCTCAACCTCAAGTCTAAGTCGTTCTCTCTCCGCCTCCCTGGCTCTCCCTTCTGCCTCCAATCGCAGCCGCTCGAGCTCTGCTAGTTGGATAGATTCCTGTTCCTCGCGTGCCAGTCGTTCCTCTTCCTCCTTCCTCCACCTCTCCTCCTCAACTTTTCTCTCCTCCTCGAGCCGACGTGCTTCCTCCTCTGCCACGCGGGCAAGCCGTACGGCCTCCTGCTTCCGCTCATTCAGAACCAGGGCCTTCAGTTTGGTAACTTGATCCTGCAAAATGTCGAAACTGGCCTCGGCTTCCTTCATAGACCGTGTGCGTGGAAGGACCATTCGCTCGTAGGGACCGGATTCGCGGCTACCAGGGAGAGCGTCCAGAGCACTGAGGAGCTCTCGAATGGGAGAGAAAGACCGGCTGATCTCCGTACGACGGACTTGGAAGTCTGTATCGAGTCTCGTAGAGAAATCATCTAAGTACTCCAGAGAAGGAGACCTGATACTGGAGAAGGCATCCCGGCGGTCATTGATGTCGTCCATAATAGTCCGGATATCGTCGTGAATGGTAGCCAAAGCAGTCTCCGCCTTCCGCGACAGCTCTGCGACCTTGAGTCGTCCAACTCTCGTCTGTAGGGATGTGGCTGCGCCAGACAGGGTGATGCAGAGTTGGTTACAATCAGCCCTGACGATATTATCGAGGCTGGCGAGTTCAGAAGGGAACTCCGCCTGGGCGCGTTGACGGATGCTGCTAACAGAGGACACGCTGGAGGCTGAGGAACGATTGCGAGAGGAACGCCCACGAGGAGGAGACCGCTTGACACTCCCGATGAAGGGCACACGATGTGAGAGACCATCCACAAAGTTCTTGACGGCATCCTGTAGATGTTGCTGCCGAGAGATGAGGTCCTCTTGTCCGTGTACAGAGGGCGTGGAGTTGTGATCGAGAATGGTATCGATGAGGGTATCGAATTCGCCTTGGAGGTCATCAATCTGAACACCCAAGTCGTTAGCGGTGTCCGTAATCTCGAACATGACGGAAGATTGCTTGATAGAGGTTTGCCACAATGATGCCAGGTGCAGGAGACCATCGGCGGCGCCTTTGGACTCGGACAAGTCCTGGTCCACCCAGCTTCGTAAGGCTTGAGGTATCTTCGTTGATATGGATGCAAACGAAGCGATTGACTCCACTATTACAATGTTGCGAATGTCATTAAGGCGCTGGATGATCTCCTCAGGGGAGGTACCCGCAGCAGGGAGTGGGTCCAAAGAGCTTTCCGGCGTCAGCGGGGCGCTTGGTTCTATGGATCTGGGGGTCCATTGGTCTTGTCTGATACCTTCGTCGATGTCTTGCCGGATATCCTCAAGGGAGGTATAAACCCCATCAAGGGAGGTGCGAATACGTCGGATGTGCTTCAGGTGACTGACGCGGGTTGAGACATTGGTATGGATACTACCGAGAGACAGCTTCTTCGAGGATAAGCGGTCAGCGACAGCGTTGGCGTTTGCCTTGAAGTCAGGGTCGATGTTGGGACGAGAGAGGCGCAGGGATATAGCGGCAAGTTCTTGGAGTGTACGGGTGGCGCGCTGGTTGAGTCTATCAAGATCGCTGGTTATGCCGGGGAAGAGTGCCAAGAAGGTTGAGTGAGCCGCGGGTTCTAGGCATGCGACGTCTTCGAGGTTTGGAGGTTTCCCATCATCGTCATCCGAGGCACCGACACCGTTCTCCAGTTTTTGCATAATAGTTTCATACCCTTCTAGATGTTGCTCCGCGGCAGAGCAGTATCCTTCAGTCCGCTCAACGATTTCATATGCCGCATGGTACGTCTTGACCAGCTCTTCTACTCTCCGGGTGAAATCGACGGATTGCACCATCTCCGCCGATAATGTGGAAACAAGCAGTCGATTACAGATATCTTGTTCCGGGAAAAGCAAATGCGTAGGATGTAAGAAGGTATTCTTGACCGCTGCCGGGTCACCCCGTTGTGAGAGCCGCATCAACAAGGTATTAACGCGGGAAGTGAAGAGCGTGTTCTGGCGGGAGGTAGGGTGAGAGCACAATGAGGTTTCGATCTCTTCAATGAGTGTGAGAGCAGAGGCTTGATCCTTTTTGTTCTCGACGTAAATCTCGTCCGCTCTGTCATTACTTCATGAGGCACATCAAGTTACTCAGAAGCAAGGAACTTACTTCTTCCATTGCATTACGACATTCATCATGAATTGACCAAGATCCTCCATCTCAGTGATGCCCTTGTTCTCTAACCGGTCTTGCTCATCGAGAATGATATCAGGTACAGGTTTTCGGCTTTCGTCGATGAGCTTGTCGAGGGCTTTTCCCGCCGCGGATATCTTGCCGTGGCGAAGCGTTGAGATTCTAGTGGAGAGGATTGCTGCATCCTTCGACAAAACTTCGGCGAGCTTAAAACGTGCGGCACGCGACATATTGGCAGCAATGGTATCCGAGGATGCAGATGCGACAGAGACAACCGAACCACGTCGGACGGGGGAGTCACTGCCGCCGGGAGAATTTGCTCCGTCTCCGGCAACGGTCTCGTAAATGGAGGGAGACCACTGGGCACGATTTTTCAGGAATGCGCCGAGGTCCTTCATGACTTTGTGGTAGTCCGTCCAAGCAGTACATCGATGTTCTTCCCATGTTAATCGGATGGCAAGGAGCTCCAAACTTTCTGAACGGCCTCGAAGTAGATGTAGTAACTTGTCTAGGGCGTAGATTGTCGTAAGAGTGATTTCGATTAGGTCGGTGTCTGCGGGGGATAGGTTCCTCTGGGCAGCAGCTGAAGATCATGGTAAAAATCAGGATGATGATAACCGTGTTGCTGAGGAAACGGGGAGGCGAACCTTTCGTGAATTTCTTGAGCTTCCTAAACTCTCCGGCGTCGAAAATCTCCGTCTCTTTCTCTATCTTGTCGTGCTCAGCGGCCCAGGCCCGAAGCTCTGCTCTTGTGGGTAATTCGGAGCTGATCGTTTCTGAATCCGAGTGGAGGGCGTCCAGTCCGACGAAGACCTCTATTGGCGGCATTCGCTCCAACATCTAGAAAACGCATCACCACGACTCAGTCTCGCCCAGGAAGAAATCCTCGGAGAAACAGAGGATAGCGCTCACCCGAGTCTTCTCTTCAATCCACACCTTCCTCTCACTAAATGCCTGTAGTTCAATAACTTGAGCCCATTCCAATGTCCCAACCTCCTCGGTCCCATCGTCTAACGTAGCGGCGGAGGGATTGGCCTTGGTCCCATCCGATTCGGGGAAGTTTGTTGAGACGCAACGTGGTAAAACGGTGGCGAAATAGTCGAGGTTATTGGCAGGTCCGGAGGAAACAGTAGTTGTAGTCCCGTCGTCGGACATGGTGTCCGAGGCCTGCAGGGAAACCGGTAGGAGTGCTGGGTGATGAGCGTGAAGATAATATAGGTGTTAAAGATAAAGGGAAGGGTCAATGGGACTAATGGACATGCTGCATTGACGTGTTTGGGTGATGCCTGTTGGAAACGAGGCCGGGATCAAAACTAACAAATAAAGGGTAATGGTTGTAACGACATCGTGATATATATATACAAGTGAAATTATCCTACAGGTACAGCAACAATGGGGTATATATCCGGGGACCGTTCGATGAACATAGAGAAACACGTCGACAGGCAAACAGACGAAAGCACAAGGGCGGGTCGTGAGAGGGTCGTATATACTCAGAACCGTCAAGTCATTTTTTCATGGCGGAGGCCTTTGACCTTGATTTTGAGGACCATGGTTTCCACCACTTCTTCTTGGGAACCACAGGTGGAGGGTCTTCCATCGTCGGGGTGATGGGGGTCGTAGCGACAACAGTACCAGCGCTCCTGCTGCGCTTACTCAAAACCCGACGAGGTGGTCGTCCCGTATCCCTGGGCTGCTCTTTCGGTGGCGCCCTTTGCGGTAACCTGAGAAAAGAACATGAGCGGTGATCCAAAGAAAGAACGAGCCGAACACTGACTCCTCAACATAGACCGGGTAGTTCGGCTCGAGTCCGGCTTTTACCTCCGCGATGTCATCCTTGTAGGCGTTCTGGAGAATTTCTGGGACCGGGATCTTCCTTCTCCAGATCGCCATGCTGTTCCCGGATTTCGATAATAAGAAAATAAAGACGATTACCTGCTTCGCGGGGTCATAAAGGGCTACGGACTCCTGAAGGATCTTATCCAGTGTATCCGTCAGCTGGTCAATGGTCACCCAGTCAAACGCTGGCTCATGATGATGGGGCGGCATATAGTCTGCGTTCACAAGCAGAGCCCCTCGTTTGTGGGTCTCAAGGAACTTTTCGAGCTGAGAAAAGGTGAACATTGTACAAGATCGCAGAGGACTGCAACTACTCACACCGAGGCCGCCAACTCCCTCAGACATCACGTGGACCCACCATAGGGCAGATTTGACCCGCTCATCGTTGTCCGGATTATATGCCCAATGCAAGCGGTCCTGAACTCTGCGAGTTTTACTATAAAGGGCTTTATGCGCTTTTGATAAAGCGGCACCATCCGAGAGAATAAAACGATGCGCTTGTGGATCTTTACCATGAGGAGAAGCAAATCGCGCCGGGCTAGGTAAACCCATAGCAGCTGCAAGGGTTCGTGAAGGAGATACGGGGGTATATGGAGATTTGGGGGTAAAATAGTCCTCCTGTGGTGGTAATCTGTGACGTTCAACGGGAAGAGGGTCATCATCGGCGTATGAAAGTTCATCTGAGGATGTTGAAGACCGCGGGGGCAAAGCACCACGCCACCGGGTCTGCGGAGACGCATGCGCATGGGGTTTTGGCTGAGACCTGGTGGAAGTCGGCCGCGACTTGTGGGAAGGTGTCTGCCGATGGGTAGAGGATGATAATAGGTGGTTCAGGGTTTCTGCGTGGTCCTGATATGGGTGTTTCTGAGTGGGCTGAGGCTTGGATCCTGACTGATGGGTCGAATGAGACTTCTTGATGGCGCTCGGAGGGATAGGGGAAGGAGGCCCGCGTTCGGTACGCCCCCACTTGGTCCAATGGGAGCGGAATCCTCCACTGTCCCGGATAGTGGTCGTCCAATGCGGACCACCCTCTCCCCAGCCCGAGTCCCTGTCGTTTTCTTCCTCTTCCTCCTCCTCTCCCTCCTCTCCTTCCTCACTCCAAGTCTGACGGTTGTCACCATGTCCCCACTCCGCCCTAGGAGGGTCACCGTTTCCCCAGCTCGGCTTCGTAGGTTTGGTGCCCCAGGGACCAGGACTCGCGTCGTTCCCCCACGCACCGCCCCCAGCGTTGTTCGAATCTGAATGTCCCCATGTCGTCCATGCGGTCTCTTGAGTAGGGTTGGGACCCCATTCAGTGTTCCCGGTCGGTTGCCACCCACTCTTGTCGTGAGATGGTCCCCACGGATCCTGGCGAGTCACGTCCGACCATCCGTTCATATCAGCGTCGACTGGGAACTGGATCAGCTACTTGTGCGAAGGCGGCGGGGAGTCGCGCGACCGAGGTCGACGAAGGTTGTAGACGTAAACGCACGTTTGCTGTCGTCATCTTGGAAGCGAGTTTTTTGTTTTTTACTTTTTGCCCTCTTGGGCATCGCTTGTCCCATCGCTCGTAATAACGCACGCGGCAATACGGGTTAGAATGAGACGGAAGATATTGGATTGAGTGTGAGATAGCTGCCGATCGCGGGAGTCATAGTCGGCTGCCTGATGGAAGCGCGTGCAAGGTGGAACGCCCATGATTCAAGTCGTAAAACGTGGTCGGACGCATGGGCTAGACAATCCTTAGCGCGAGATAAGATTGAAGACTTTAATATGCGAAGACGAGAACAAATCATCTAATTGAGTTTTCCTCATCGATAACCCAATCAATCTTCCGTCCAGACCAGAACGGGATGACTCCCTGTTCGCCTTCAGTCCATCCCTCTTTGATCAATTCACCACCCTCGACGCGTTTCAAAACAATGGCAGGAGCTTGAGCAGCATTATCTCCATCCAACTCACGCTTGTAAAACGACCGCCCAAAGGTGCTCACGAATTCTTCCAACCGATCGAGGGCACCAAATGACTCCAGAAGATGCGCAACGAGGGGAAGAAGGATGGGAGAGGTATAAACCCCAGCCGCACATGACTGAGTTGGAGTCGCTGTTGATTTTGTATGGGGTGGATGCGGTGCTGAGTCCGAACCGAGGAAGAATCGTGGATGCCCTGGAAAAATAGGAAATTAAAACCTCATTGCCCAGCCACATGAACCACTTACCGCTCTTGATGACTTCTCTGAGGGCCTGCCGGTCGTCGGGATACTTGGCAACAGGTTTACAGAAGTTCCAAGCTTGACCAGCCCAATCGTCGACTGTCAATGCGAGATGATGTGCCGTGATTGTGCAGGCGACCATTGGTCCACAAGCTTTGACGGCTTCCACCGCCGCACTGGTCGTGGCATGCTCAAGTACGATTCGCAGTTTTGGGAATCGTTCGTGAATCTTGCGTAAATGCGGCAAGAATGCGGCTTCTGCGTTTAGCACACAAACATTCTATACAGATCTCAGCATCCGAAAGCCTAAGATGCTGCTGATCAATATCTCACCGCATCAGCATCAGAAGGGATCTCCCCGTGCAGGTTAAGGACTAAGTCCTCTTGTTCCATGGCTTCGAATACCGGATAGTAGACCTCATAGGATTCGATCCCACCATCGGAGTTGGTTGTGACCCCTCTTGGGTACGACTTGACGCCTACGAGACAGCATCGTGTAGAAAAAGCACGGATGGCTCATCGGTAACTACGAACCAACGATTCCAGCCTTCTTCGCGTTCCTGACCTCGTCGGGGGTGAGATCCGGAGACAGATACAGTGTCATGAGGTATTCAACATTCGGATCGATTTTTTGCAGCTCAGCCTTGTAAGCTAGCGCTTGCTCGGTCGTCGTGACAGGCGGTTTGAGATTTGGCTGAGCAAAAGGGAGATTAGATAACATTGATTAGCCATATCGTTTGTGATCCTACCATAACGTATGCCAGCGTGAATCCTCCCTTCCTGACATGCGGAGTGACAAGTTTACTGAGCTCTCCCTGCCTGAGATGGACATGAAAGTCTGCAGGAGCTTTAACGGTGATCGAGGCCATGGTGGAGGGATGTCACGTGAGTAAACGCGTGCAGCAGGCTCGCGTGTTTTGTTTGAGTCTGATTTTGGTTGACTTTCAACGATCCATTGACGACTACTACTCCCCGTTCTCCAACTACGACGGAATCACTCGCACCCACTTGTTACTACTCCATTCACCCAGCCTTACCGTATCATGGTCCCAAATGGCACCATCACAGTCGCAGGTGTGTATTTTGGACGACAGAAATGGAGACCCGTCCGACTCACGCGGCGGCAGTACGGGTGCGACCCCCAACATCATCGGAAGCTGCTCGCCTCCCAGAAACAGTCTACGACACGACTATCCACGGAGACGGATCACTCTATGCACCCAATAGACCTGTAACAGCGCATACAGGCCTCAGAGACATCGTGCGAATCATTGACGACCGGGTACTCTGCTTCGACCCCGCGGAGACGGACAGGACAAAGGCTTTTGTCGAGCGCGGCTTCCTCCCTCCAGGGTCAAAACGGTATAAAGATAAACGCTTCATCTTTGACCGAGTCTTCGACCGCGATGCCACTCAACAAGACGTATATGAAGCTACGTCAAAGCCTCTGTTGCCGAACGTTCTGAACGGGTTCAATGCTACTGTATTTGCATACGGAGTGAGTGTGTATTCAGGTTTTCCCAGCCACCTACACGACTAAGACGCAATATGCAGGCCACAGGATGCGGAAAGACGCACACAATCAGCGGATCTACCGACCAGCCGGGCGTGATCTACCTCACGATGGCCGACCTCTTCCAACTCATCGAGGATCGCAAGGAGGAACACTCTTTCGAAGTCGTCGTAACATTCTTAGAAATCTATAATGAAGAAATTCGCGACCTCCTTTCTGAACCTGGTCAGCCCACGACGCGTGGCGGGCTGCAGATCCGTGAAGACAAGTCAGTGAAAGTGGTTGGTCTCACAGAACTTCACCCGAACTCCGCAGACGAAGTGAAACAAATCGTCCTCCTTGGAAACACCCGTCGGACACAGTCGCCAACAAACGCCAACGAAACCTCGTCACGATCTCACGCCGTACTGCAGGTGCACGTTACACGATCGCCCCGCACCGCAAATGTCACCGAAGAACGTACTGTTGCTACCCTATCGATCATCGACCTTGCAGGTAGCGAGCGTGCCGCCGCTACCACAAATATGGGTCAGCGGATGGTTGAAGGAGCCAATATCAACAAGTCCCTCCTCGCCCTCGGAAACTGTATCAACTCTCTTTGTGAGAGTGGAGGAGCCGTCCGCCATGTCCCCTACCGTAACAGCAAACTCACCCGACTTCTCAAGTTTTCACTAGGAGGAAACTGTAAGACGGTGATGATTGTTTGCGTCGCTCCCACATCACAGCACTTCGATGACACCCACAACACCCTCATCTACGCCGAGCGAGCCACGAGGATCAAGACAAAGGTGGTCACCAGAAACGTCCTCAACGTTAACCGACACGTCGGCCAGTACGTCGAGGCGATTAACAGGCTGAACCAGGAGGTTGCCGAGTTGAAAGCCAAACTCGCCGGTCAGCTTAGGAAAGACCAGGAGATCGCCAACCGGAAGAAGACCGAGGCGCTCGCCGAAGTCGAGAGGGCGAAGAAAGATCTCCAGACGAAGGCTGATCAGACTCAGCCGGTGATCATCGACGGTTCCAGGTGTCAGGGTAGGATCTCCGCGGCCAGGTCCAAATGCGACACCATTCGTTCCCGACTGGGACAAATCGACGCTGGATCCTTGTCCTCTGCGGGTCTCTCAACAGATCTGGCAGCCGAACGGTCGCTATTGCTGGCTCTGCTGCAGTCCGAGGAACAAGTCCTTAAGCCCGACTCCCCATTCGCTGCCCGTGTCCACCGATCCAACAACTCGACAAGCATGTTCGAAGCTATGCTCCGTGCAGTGGTTGAGAGGCGCTCAGACCGCTTAGACGAACAGTTGATGGAGAACCTCAAACTTGACGTCCGCTGGAGGAAGTCTGAGATGGAGCGAGCTAGAGCTCAAGGGTTCTGTGAGGCGGCCCAAGCTATCATCGCAGAGCAGGCGAAGACGATCATCAGCCTTTTGGGGGTCATCGCAAAGCATAAGGTGGTTTTCTCAGAGACCAGCAAGCTATTGGAGACATCGCTGGCAGAGAAGAAGGATAGTCTAGGGGATACGGTTGGTGTCGTCGCTTCCTCGATGAAGACCATTTCTACCAGCACGGAGGAGGCACTAAAGACGCTCGTCGGAAACGCTGTTTCGCTGGACATTCCTCCTGACTCGTACAAGGATTATTCCTCGTCAGCAAATCGCAGGACTTCCACCTTACCCTCAATACCCACAATCAAGGCCCACCTAGCATCCCCTTCCAAGAAACCGCATCGTAACTCGCCCAAGAAAGGACGCACCTCCATTCCCAAGCGCCGACTATCCGACCAGGAGAAGTCCCTTTTGAAAGAAAGGGAAAGGGAAAAGAAGGAGAAGAAGGGGGTTCAATGGAAAGACGAAGCTGGGAAAGGCTGCTTGGCCGAGTCCGAGTCCATGATCATCTCCGTGTCACCCTCCGTCGAGGATACCTCTGACTTCCTCGACGTTCCTTCCCTTCCACCGCGTAGCACCTCCCGAACAGGTTCTGAAAGCGAGTGGGAAGATGAGAAGACGGACGATAGCTTTAACTTCAGCTTCACTTCCATGTCCGGTCGGGACTCACTCTCTCTGGCCGGCAAGCGACCCCGTTCGAGTCGCATGGATGCCAACTTCCTCAAATCCAAGGGCTCAGCAACACTGACAAGTCTGGCCGAGGACGACCGTGAAAACGAGACCCCCAAGTCCGCTCGTGCGATTCGACGGGTCTCTCCACTTTCGGATCGGTGCATGAACTTCAACACCCCATCAGAAAATATCTCCGCTGGTGGAATCAAGCCCATGGGCGCCCTCCACGGTCCCAAGGTCAGAGATGCGCGTCCAGATAGTCCCGGGAAACGGGTTCCTCCTACTCCAAGGTCGTTTGGGATTAAACCCGGAAGGAGGAGATCAAACATAGGACCGATGAGGAGTGAGAGGGCGCGACGGAGGTCGAGTCTGATCCCTCAACTGCCTCAGGATGCCAACACATCGTCCAACACTGGTCCGAAGAGAGTGTTGGTGGAATCCTCGACTCGTAGGTCCCCTGGCAAACCGAAGAGATTGTCCTTATTGTCTGCGCGGTTGGGAGCAACAGGGAAGCCTCGGCGACCTAGTACACTCGGGATGCTCAGTTTCTCAGGGGATACCAGCATGGCTGACCTGGGCGCCCGAACCAACAAGCCAACTTGGAAGTAGATCTGGAGGTGCTTTGTTATACCAGTTGTTGTCGATCATGCATTCGATCTTCTTCTCGTAACCCTCTCTTTTTGCACTATGTTGTCCCTCCTATCTCCTCACCTTGTGTTGTTTTATTATGCCCAGTTCCCCACATCCACGCGCAGGATCTTGTATGATGGAAGTCATGTTTGTCGATATGTTGTTTAGTCTGTCCATTTGTCATATACCCCAGAAGTAGAAGCGATTATTATTGTGGAATTTAGATGACACGCTTTACTTCAAAGAAAGACTAAAGAGCGAGGGTGATCAGCGGACGGTTTTGCCAAACACTGGACCACACCCACCTTAAGGTAGTAAACTTGCCATGCGACAACCAGGAAAAGGACGATACTTTGAACGATAGACCACCACTTGACGCGAGAATTCGTGGACTCGGCGGTGTTCCGGTGTCTCCTTTCTCGAACCAAGATGTACTCCTGCTCGTCTTTTACGGCTTTGAGGTCGTTTGCGAGCGCACGGATCTCTCTTTCGACCGGGGCAACGATATCTATAATGGCTGGTTAGAAATAGGAGAAGCAACTCTGCGAGAGAAGCGACTTGCCGTCCTCGCCAACATATATCACACCATGAACGTTAAAGCTGCAAGAGTGATGAGGGATGCGTTCATCATGGATTACCAAACCCGACACACCTGACGACCTTGTCCGAGACCGAGCTCATGAGGTTTGAGAAGCAGTATTCATGTTTGCCATCCTTTTGAGCGGTGATTGAAACGGTGCCGGTTGACTGCTTGATGTCCTTGTGCAGGGCTTCGGCATCCGGATCTGACAGCTGCAGAGTGGTCAGCTGTTAACTGCATCAGGAGGCCGAAGGGACCACTGACCCAAAAGTCAATGTCCATGTGCCCTCCACCGCCGACTTGATAAGTTACGGTCATCTAGAGTAGGCTGTTCAGCGTCTGAGCTAACCAACAGGTGCGTGCCTTCCACAGACCTTGTCATTTTTGTGCAAATCTTCAAAGAAACATTCTTTCGTGGCTGGTGGCAGCTCTATTGAGTATGCTGAGACCAAGCATGACGCCACCAGCAGCAGGAAGAAGGCGACCAGCGGGGAGAAAGACCTTGTCATAGGTGATTTTAAGTTGTGCGTTGTGGCACGTGGCCCTGACCTCAGGCGAATAGATCCCAACTTTCTTAGAATTTCTTTTTCACCCTTACACCTTTCCTCTCTTTCTCAATCAACGATTTACGGTTTCTCTCTCGATATCCTAAATGTCCGCGATTACTGAAGATACTCACGCCCCTCGAGTTAGTCTATCTCATTCTCGGCCGTGCGTGGTCGATATCTAATTTACTGATCTAGGCAGAGGAAGAGCACGACCCCCATTTCGAACCAGTCATCAAGCTGACTGAACAGGTCGAAGTGAAGACCCACGAAGAGGACGAGGAGGTCCTGTTCAAACTGTGCGTAAAGCCACCCACGATACCTCTCCACATCATTGACCTTTATCTGCACGCCTCACCAGGCGTTCCAAGCTGTTCAGGTTTGCGACTGAAGGTAATGAGTGGAAGGAAAGAGGAACCGGAGACGTTCGCCTGCTTCAGCACAAGGAATCCAAGAAGATTCGTCTAGTGATGAGGCGCGATAAGACCCACAAAGTCTGCGCCAACCACCTCAGTACGCCTGTTTGGCGTTCGCCACTCCGTGTCTGTGCTGATCACACCTTACAGTCTCGATTGACATGAAGTTACAGCCCAATGTCGGCTCTGACCGAAGCTGGGTATGGAAGGTTGCTGCCGATTACTCAGAGGACCCTCCCACTTCTGAGACCTTAGCCATTCGTTTCGCGAACTCCGATCGTGCGTCCCCAACCTTTCCTTGGTCAGTTCAAAGATCACTAACCACTTTCCAGTCGCCAATGATTTCAAGAAGGCCTTCGAGAGTGCCCAGAAAGCTAACGCGGAGTTGTCTTCCAAGGCTGCTGCTGCTGCTGCTGCTGCTTCCGACGAGCCGGGACCTGCCCCTGCCGAGGCCGAGGAGGAAGAGAGGGAAGGAGAGAAAAAGGAGGAACCCAAGGAAGAGACGAAAGAAGAGACCAAGACCGAATAATTTTTACGCGGTGGGAATTGGAAGTTACATTATTATATACGCGTTGTCGCGAGTTTGTGTACAGCATGTATCCCCATGAACAAAAGTGCTGTGTTGTGATGTTTCTCATGGTAACTCTTCCCCAAATAATCTCTCTTCCTCGGCAAATGTGTTCCACGCCGTAGCTCCCTCACCCTGTGGCCACGTCAAAGGAGGCACTTTCCCTTCAACAACCGCTCGTGTAATGAGGACGTGTCGTATATCCTTATGAGTCTCAGAGAAAGCAACCCGCCAGGGGTTCCTTAACTCACCGAACCACTACGGGGTACATGAATAGTCAGCGACAATTTCCGGCATGGCGTCAGGAAGGACTTACGGTACTTCGTACATTGGATCTAAGAGGATAGATTCCTGAGGATAAATCCGTTAGAAATAGTAAACAGCAGATCAAGGATGCAGATACCATGAGACCCCTCAATCCCCGCGCGCCACCACCTCTCTCGACGGCTTTTCTACAAATGGCGCAGAGAGCAGCATTCGTGAACTTGATCTCAACGCCGGAACAGGCAAAAAGTGCCGTATATTGCGAAACGAGCGAGCCCTTGACCTCTGTAAGTATTCGCCGGAGATCGGCCGCTGCGAGAGGAGAAAGTGTCGTGACAGAGGGCATTCGTGAGATAAATTCTGGTATCAATCTATCCGCGACCTTGAGCGACAATCACGTCTCGCTGATAGCGAGTTGCATTACCCAAATTTCATCAGGTCTGAACGGCGTGTAAACCAATGCGCCGGTAGTTAAGAATAAAAAGCTCACCAACTGGTTGAACTTGCTCTAGAATATTGGAGGAAGAACGGCCGACGCTGTTGTTCGGGGTGAAAAAAGACATCGGACCGCCTGTGTTGTCCTCTTCTGATGATATGTTCGCGGTGAAGCCAATCGACTAGAAGAGCATCAGTAAAGAGCCAAGGTATTTTACCTTGGTGCTCACTCCCTTCGCAACCCTTCGCTTGATGATCTGGTCAAGTCCCACGAATGCACCACTGAAAATAAACAGAATATTTGAGGTGTCAATATGAAAGGTGTCTGTTCTCGCTGCTCCCGGGATGCTCGGTTACAATGAAAAACATAGGTATGGTAAATGATGGGACGAACAAGAGGGTGGAGGACGTTGGCCAGGACGCGTTCGACCCTCGGCTGCAGCTTCCGCGGGAGCACCTTTTGCCTGGACGGATACGACAGAACCTTCCACCATACGGAGGAGAGCTTGCTGAACACCTTCTCCGCCTATATCACGGGTGCCATCACCGCCACTACCGCTTCTACGGGCAATTTTGTCGACTTCATCGATGTAGACGATGCCCATACTATGATCACGTAAATTACACAAGGTCGCTCAGGGAATAAATCCATAGCTACCTTGCGCGGAGCGCATCGTAATTGGCCGCCTGTAGTAGCCGCTGTACACACGTGTCAACGTCTTCCCCCACATCTGCTGGCGGGATTAAGACGGTCAGTGGGGGAGGGAACCTCTGACTTACAGCCGGCCTAAAAATGGGTTCAGTTATCAACCGTCTCTTCAATAGCAAACTGCAATACTTGTGTAAAAGAGGTGGCATCGTTGATCGAGAATGGGACATCGATCACGTTGGCCAATGTCCTTGCCAACAATGTTTTACCTGACCAAATGTTTCCGTGAATCAGGGCGCAAAACGAGTAGTTGAAAAAGTCTACCTGAGCCGGTAGGACCCCTTAGATGGAGTTAAGCGATGCAAAGCAAGAGGAACAACAAGAGGCTCAGAGCATACATCACCAGTACGTTGCTCTTCTCAAACAACGGGAGGCCGTGGCCGGAAAAAAATGGTGCAGCCCTGGTACGCCGAGGGTAGGGTTGTAACTGCGCGGTCGTTATTTCTGGGTCCGCTTCTGGGGCAACTACTGAGACAGGGTCAGACCCATCAATGATGGTTTAGACATACGTTCGCCGTAGTCGTTCCAGTCGGTATATCTTGAGTCTGATTGTGATTGTAGATTCACGTGTACTCGGTTGTAGTGATTAAATACGCTGTGTGCAGCGGATGTCGTGAGCTTGAGCTTTGCAAGTGAACCAGGGTTGTTGGGAACTCACGCCACCGACAAAACTTTCTTGGCGGCCGCCTGTCCAACCACAAATTGATCCAAATACTTCACGAGCTAGGAAGAAAGGCTCAGTATTTCTCTCCTCATAAGTGGGGTCATTGCTTTACTTGACGAGGGGTTGGAAGACCAGATTTCTGGACGTGAGACATTCCGGATTCTTCCTCTTGCGAATAAGCATATCTTGTCTGCGATCCGAATTGCCTATGAAGCTGGATTATACGCGGATGCCGTCTCATGATCGTTTCGTGAGTAAGGGGACGAGATTCTGCGGACTGCAAAGACAAGAAATCGTGTGTTTTGGTCGCCAGCACCAGCAAGGCAGCGGGAACATCCCAAGCCACAGATTCCCACGCTTACACCTCCTACTCAACCTCCGTCATTGATGGGCCAGGACAAGACACGACCACCTTCCGACGACGACAGACGACGCGAACGACGCCGAGACCGATCCAAAGACGGGGATGATGTATATAGAAAACGCAGCAGGAGCAGGGACAGAGACAGGAGGGACAGAGACCGTGATCGAGACAAAGAGTCATCGCGGCGGGAGCACCGTAGTCGAAGTCGGGATGGAGAACGGAGCCATAAGCGGTATGGTTTTGGTTCTGTGCTCGTTTGATGTGTGCTGGATTGACTCTTCACAGACGGAAACGCGAGGTCTCTGAAGAACGTAAGGCTCGTAAGGCTGAGAAGAAGCGTGCCAAAGCCGAAGAAGAGGCTCGCCAAGTCGCAGAGCTGAGCGTCTACAGTGCCACCGACAATCCTTTCCACGACGTCAACCTCGGCCAGCAGTTCCGATGGCACAAGAAAGCTGAGAAGGAGCGGAAACAGGGACTCACCGTGGCTGAGGCCCAACGCAAGGACGTAATTCGCAGGCAGGAAGCCAAGGAGGAACTCGAAAGGCTCAATAAGAGAAGGGCGGACCGGGAAGCAGAACAGCGGCTGCGCGAACAAGAGGAGATCAAGATGCAGAGGTTGAACGAGTCCGTCCAGATGTCTGAGTGGCTGGCCAAGGACGATGACTTCCAACTGGATCAGGAACGACAGAGGGCTGTTATCAGGATCAAGGAGAGGCGAGCCAAAGCCGTTGACTTCCTCTCTCTGAACCTTCGCTACGCCAATCCGGACCCCGACGAAGACGGCGAATTCGACCTCGATGCTGCCGGCGTGGAGATCGACCTTGACGAACCATACAACATTTTCGATGTGGGTTCCTCATTTTTTGGTGGCCAGGGTTTGTGTGCTTACCGTGTCCCCAGAGTCTGTCTCCAGAACAGATCGACGAACTTCACGACGATATCCAACGTTACTTAGTCTTGGAGAAGTCGGAATACAACCAAGAATTTTGGACGGTGGGCTTGTTTCCGCGCACCACCGCTCATATGTATATCTGACTTTTGCAGAATATGATGGTCGTGTGTAAAGACCGCATCGAACGCAATCAGCAACGCCAGCAAATGGGTATCGAGGCTGCGGCTGTTGTGGAATCGGACATAGCCAAATTGCTGGCCGGGAAGTCATACGAACATCTGGTTGCACTGCAGCACCAGATCCAGGTGAAACTTGTCAGCCGCGAACCTATGGACGTGGAGTATTGGGAAGGATTGCTAAAGAAGCTCCTGGTGTACAAGGCCCAGGTGACTTCTAACCCTCGGCCTCAGAAGGCTCTCGCTGATATCCCGCGTAGTCGAAACTCAAAGCCCACCACGAGGTTGTTGTCCAGAACCGTTTAGAGCAGCTTCGCAAACGGCAGCGCGACGAGGCCTTGCGGGCCCAGCAGGAGTTGCTTGCTGGCGCAGCCGCAGCCCTATCTCTTAACAAACCTGCGCCTGCGGTTGAGCAAGAAACCGTAACCGAGAAAATTGAACCATATCACAGATCGATGAGCCCTGAACCCATCGATATCACGAAACTCTCCTACGATGAACGCCAAATCGACATCGTCACAGCTGCTGAAGATAGGCGTAGTCTGGTAAATAAATAAAAAGTCGCCTCACCCATGGTTTTCCAGATATTCACTGCTGTTTCAGGTCGAACGCCGGAGAGCCGTCAAGGTCTCGCAGTTCGTTGTCAAACCGACTGCGCCGGCTCCAGATGTTTCAAAGAAGGTAGAGGCCCCTGTCGATGCAGACCTTGCTTCCGAAGCCATGTTCCGGGCCGAGGCAGAGAAGGACATGGACGAGGAAGAAGAGCTGTTCAATGTCGAAGAGAGCCTTCCGAACCCAGAGACATACAGTTGGGAAGACAAATATCGACCAAGGAAGCCCCGGTACCTCAACAAGGTTCACACCGGTTACGAGTGGAACAAATACAACCAAACCCATTACGAGTACGCGATTACAACTCCTGCATGGTGAACATTTCTGAACTCTCCATAGTGCGGATAATCCTCCCCCAAAAGTCGTGCAGGGTTACAAATTCAATATATTCTACCCTGATCTCATCGAAGGCGCGAAGACCCCATCGTATGTCAAGGTTAAAGAGCCTGGAAACGACGAGACAATGGTGCTTCGGTTTACCGCCGGGCCACCTTACGAGGATATCGCTTTCAGGATCGTCAATAGGGATTGGGAGTTTTCTCACAAGAAGTAAGCAGTCCTTCCGACCTTATACTTCATCTTTTCAACTCGGAATTCTAGGGGATTCAAGTGTACCTTCGATCGTGGATGTCTTTCTCTTTGGTTCAACTTCCGTCGTGATGTGAGTGATGTGACGCTGGCCTTCGCTTTCTTCATTGGTTAACTCGTGCACAGTATTACCGCAAATAATCGCACCATCGTCAAGTCGATGTACTGCCTACAGAGTTCGGCTATTGGATTGTTCTTCCGGCTTCTAGCTTCGGCAGAACCTTTCGTGGTGGTATCCTTCGGCAGTGAACTGTGAAGTTCTTGCTTCGAAATCCCGTGCCCCACCCAGGATCTGGTTCCCCATTGTATGATCTCAGTTGGTAACCACTCCACTCGCCTGCGTGACCCGCTTGTACCTTGCAATTTTCACCCTAACACATCATGGAATCGACATACCTAATCATCCAAAAGTGAGACGCTACGGTGATCATGTTCATCAAGATCAAGGTTTCAATACCGTATCGTTGTGAAGGGCCTTCGCCAATTGCCGGTTGTGTGAGCGAAATGGTCGCGTAGTTCTGTCTTCCGAGAATGCCCACACCTTCCTTTCTCCTGCACACCTAGGCCATACAACTGTGTGTGCTGAATTTCTCAGGACTACAGCCTCACCATGCCGTTCCTGTCACTCCTCTTCTTCGCTTGCTTACTTTGCTGCCATGCCTTCGCCGCCATCACGTGGGACGTGAAGCCGTTCAATCCACCTTCGATACCTTTGGCCATCCGCACACCGTATCTTTCTGCTTGGTTGCCTCAGGGCTCTGGCGCGGCTTTGAACGATGTGTGGCCGACGTTTTGGACTGGATCGGTATGATCGGCGTTGCTTCCGTACTTGGCCGTGGGATCCTCACATTCCGCTAGATTCTGGGCTGGGCTGGATATATTAAGGTAGACGGCGTGACATACTTGTTCTTAGGTGCCCCAAATGCACCCGGATTTACTAAAGCTACCCAGAGGAGCTTTGAGGTATGTCGATTGCTGTGACCTGGGGGTGCTATTGATTTTATCCTCCGTTAGTTTACTGCTACCCAAAGCGGGTTTGTGCTCTCGGCAGGTCCAGTAGATCTTACTGTCAACTTCCTGAGTCCTGTGGAGGTAATTGGACGTGTGCAATGGACTAAACACGTTCACTAACTCCTCCTCAGCCACGCGATATCCTACGACAATCCCTGCCGTTTTCCTATATCACCCTCTCAGTCGCTTCAACAGACGGGGGTTCTCACGACGTCAAGCTCTACACTGACATCAGCGCTGAGTGGGTTTCGGGAGACAACAACCTTGCGGTTAATTGGACGACTACTGTTTCCGACGGTATTATCATCCACCAGACCCAACTGCTCGAACAGAGGCCTTTTTCTGAGGTCAACGACCATGCACAATGTGAGTTACCAGAACTTCTGTTATAACATTATATCCCAATTAGTCGGGGTAGATGGCTCTGCTTTTTACTCTACATTCACGGTACGCGTCAACGACGGATAACAACTCCGCCCTTCTCTCATGGTGCGCGTAGGATTTCAACACGACCTACAGGACTGGAGGTGACGTCACCCTTCGCTCCTCGTTCATCTCGAACGGTATTCTCGACAACAGCCAAGATACCAACTTTCGCGCCATCAACGATGACTGGCCCGTGTTCGCCTTTGCTCACGATCTCGGGAAAGTGGCCTCCCAGACCAAGCCCGTCGTCATATCTATCGGTCACGCCAGGGATCCTGTCCTTGAGTACATTACCGACAACGGCGTGATCCAGCATAGAAGTCCACACTTCTTGACCGAATATGCTTCTGCAGTTCATGCTGTACGTGGTATCGCGATGCTGTACGGATGACGATGTTCACGGTTATTGTAGATCAGACCGTTCCTTGTAGGGTACCCGGACGCACTGGATAGGGCAAGAGCGTTTGACGCTCAAATAAAGCGAGATGCTAGCGTAATCTCCTCTGACTACGTCGGTCTTGTTGAACTATCGATTCGCCAAGCGTTCGGAGCCATCGAATTCACGGTACCCAAGAATGATGACGGGTACAACGCTGACGATATCCTGGTGTTCATGAAAGGTAGCGGCTCCGTTCAATTTGTCTTTCTGATTCGCGCTGACCCCAAAACCCCCCGCAGAGATCTCTAGCAACGGTAACGTGAACACAATAGATGTTATCTTCCCAGCATGGCCAGTATTCTTGTACACGAACCCAGTCATTGGGAAGTACTTGCTTCTCCCGCATTACCAATATCAGGCTAGCGGCCAGTACCCCAACAAGTGGGCCCTCCACGATATGGGAGCTCATTATCCAAACGCTACTGGGCACAACGATGGCTTGGACGAGCCGATGCCGGTTGAGGAGAGCGGGAACCACCTCATTATGGCGCTCAGCTACGTGCAGAGGACGGGAGACAAGTCCTTCATCACAAAATACGTACGTTCCCTCAGCGCATAACCTTAGAGTACCGTGGTGAAGCGCACACCATTCCAGTCTGGGTTACTTGATCAATGGACTCAGTTCGTACGTTACTTCCGAATTCTTCTTATACTGGCTCTAGGTTAACGTTTCGTGGCAGTTAATTGAAGATTCGCTGATTCCCGAACACCAGCTGAGCACGGACGACTTTGCGGGTACGTCATCCCGGGCGTGCCAAAAAAAAACCCAAGTTATTTTGCTTGTCGTTGACACCTTCCCAGGACCTCTAGAGAACCAAACGAATTTGGCGATCAAGGGAGGCTTCCAAATATCCTAAGGGTATCCAAACGCCTGACGAGAACCTTGGGCACAGGGTATCATCGGGATCCAGGCTGCTGCAGAGATCTTTCACATACTCGGCGACGAGCGCAAAGCAAACAACTATAGCGTAAGCGGCTCACCCTTCTCTCCGGTAAAGTCTGACACTCTAAATTGTGTAGTCCATCGCGGCATCTTACATCCCTCGGTGGGAAGGCTTCGCGTATTCCTCAGACAAGTCCCATCTCACGCTCTCGGTAAGAGCTCCCAATGGCGCGAAAAACGAGGTTCGTCTGACGGTTTCCAATAGTACGGCAAAGATGCAACGTGCGCGTTCCCCCATGATGCTTTACTCGGTTGCGTCTCATTCCGGCGTCACTTACAGCTGGGGATTAGCGTACAACCTTCTCGGAGAAAAGCTTACTGGGATCAACATCTTCCCTCCAAATGTCTATGACACCAGTACGTGGACACGAGCTAGCAGCGCATTTCTGCAGTCATAACGCCTGTCATGACTGTAGTCACCGCGTGGTACAAAGAGAAGATAGGTACGAACTGATTGTCGCCCGCCCGGTTTCTTCTGTTCCCTTGCTCACTGACCTTGTCTCTTTCTCAGCGACCTACGGAATTCCTCTGGACACTCGGTCGGCGCCATCCAGTCAACCATGCTTCCATGCCTCATTGACTCCACCTGCTTTATTTACAGCCACACATACACCAAGTCCGATTGGGAGATATGGACCGCCGCAATCATGACCGATGGAGAAGTTCGGAACACCCTCATTAAAAGAGTCGTAGCTTATGCCTCAAACGGATTGAATGATGTCCCCTTGAGTGATTGGTATGAGACTACAGGTGGGACTGTGTCCGGTTTTCGAGCTCGTCCGGTTGTTGGGGGACATTTGGCCCTTCTGGTTGTACCTAATGCCCTGTAAATCGAGTAAATGCGATGAGAACTTGCTGGGACATTCGAGACTCCAAATAAACGGAATCGATCCCCCAGGCAAGTCAGCCGTCTAATTAGAGGAATCGCCCACCTATTCTACTCCTCAACATTAAAGCCGCTGTGTTGACACTACGTCTGAGAGACAGGAGACAACATCTTGTTTATGTCCCTAGGAATAAAAGTAACAGGAGTTGGTACCGAATAGGTATACCTATAATCCACTGAATTATATGTGGGCAGGAAAATCCAAAAGGAAGGGCTGGGAGGATATTAAGTGAAGCAAAACGGAGAGGGAGAGTGATGTACCCGAGAATGGGTCGAGAAGGAAGGAAACATATACGTGAAGGCGAGTGTCGTAATGCCTTAGGAAGAACAACAGGACCTGAGCTTCGAGGGTTTAGAAAGCGGCCCTGGATGCCCGCTCTGAGAATGCGCGATTCCTAGCCGAATGGTGTCCGAGGTGGACTCTTGCATATGCATCGTCCTGGCCTCCAGATTCTCCTGATACTCCAACTTAGTTATGACCCGTTTCGCAATATACTCAAACACATCAACGACCCCGTCGCCTGTCTTCGCAGAAGTGAAAAACAGCTTCGGCCTACGCTCTGGTTTCGGGAGTTGGGGGGAGGAGTTCAGGTGATCCAACGAGTTCGCAGGGTCGGTTTGGTGCTGTTGCTGAGATATCGAGGGTAAAGGGTTGGAATTCGTGCGGGCTCTTCGGAGAGCGAAATTACTCGGTGTGATTGTCGGAGTGGAGGAAGAGGAAGATGAGGCAGAGGCTTTACGCCTTACCCAGTTCCCTAAAGTAGGTGATAGTGGGATGCTAAACGGAGGTGAAGGGGAGCGGGAGGTAGGTGTGGGTGAGGACCTCGCAGATTCGTAGTTCTCAAACAGGGACGACGAAGGAGTGTGGTAAATTGAAAGCACAGTTCGCGACGACGACGATGTTCCTCCACGAAGGAACGATCTGGGGTCTCTTAAGGAAGGACGCTGTCGTGTTCTGTGGTCGGAAATTTCGATAGACCCACTCCTTGTCGGTGTAGGTTCCATATCTTTGTCCAGGATGCGTGGTGACTGCCAAGGTGAAACAGGCGACATACTTGTCTCCGGTCCCTGGGGCGGACATATCCCCTCTATAAAGTTGAGCGCATCGCCTTCCATGACCGCAGGAAACTCTCCGGCCGGAACCAAATCCATCTTATTACCCACGATAACGCAACAGAAATCCGCGATGTCCTCATCTCTCAACGGCGCCCGGTCCTTGAACTCGTGCCACCACTTTGTGAGCGCCTCGAGAGTTTTAGGCTCGTTGACGTCGTACATCAGCATCACCGCGTCCGCTCCGCGAAAGAATGCAGACGAGAGGCCAGAGAACCGTTCTTGGCCAGCAGTGTCCTACTAGTGCCACACGCCCTGACGAGCTCAGACCCATATCTCCGCAGTCAAGATCATGAGATGACGCACCCATATCTGCAGGGTTATGGTCTCCTGAGGATTAATGTGATGAGGTAAAGTCTTTGTAATGAAATCCGCTCCTATGGTTGCTTTGTATCCCGTGGTGAATCGACCAGAAATGTACTGCAGTCGGTTGTGAACTTCCATAAAGCTCGTTTGACGACATTTAGGGGCACACCTGGCTGCGGAGACTGGTCTTTCCTACGCCAGACGAACCGATGACGACCAACTTGACAGTACGCATAGTCTCTTCATGAGGCACGACCCATAAAGGTCTCGCTGGGGAAAGGAAGGAAATTGTGTTTGATGGTTTCCCACGAGTTGAAGGGTTTCGAAACGGAGATGACGGATTGGATGATGCGTCCCGCACGAGATCACAGAAAGACAAAACCTGGATTAACCGTATGTACTCTAATGATATAACCACGTTGCAAGATACCCAAAAGAGAAGAGTGGCAGAAAACAAAGTCCAGTTTCACTACCAGTCGACGGTGGACCTGTCGCCCGAAACCTCATACCCTCGGTTTCCCGCCGGACCCAATTCTAGTTCCAGCTCCGCAAGGGAAACATCTGCTAGCATCATCAGCCTCTCCGTATCCTCGCCAGCTTCTTGACCGGAGAGACCGAGATGCCAGGACGGGAGCAGAACCTTTGGAGCACACATCCTCAGACGTTCAGCCTCCCTTCTCCAAAATCCGTCGCGCTGCGTGGTCAGAGTCCAAGGCTTGTTTGTACCAGAACGGGTACTCGGCTTCAAAGGGTTCTCTTGAGAGTCTTCACCCAAGAGGTGGAAACCGGACCTGCGACGAGGAGACCTGAAGTACTTTGATACCCTCGTTGGAGTGGAGAACACGCTGTCCGTCTCTCGAGAACTTGCCCGGCTCGAGGGAGGGGTCGGGGACTCCGGCGTGCGCATGTACTTGCTCATTCCCAAGCGCCTTTCGATATCCCTGAACGATTCGCCATCAGATTCGTCTTCCGCACCTGACCCGGCACGGGAATCCAAGAAGATGTCCATTATCGCCCTAACGGGCTTGGCGATTCGGCCGTTACGAGGCTTTCTGGGCGAGTGCAAGGGAGAAAGGAATGGGGGGCGAGAACGATTCGCGGCTGCATCCAGCGGACGAAGAGGGGTGCGGTCGATGTCAGGAGAAGAAACGCCGTTCCGGGAATCGACTTTGAAGCTTTGATAACCCTTGACCGGGGTGACGAAACATCCCGCCGCAAGGGGGTCGGTATCTTGTGTCGCTTGACAAAGCACCTCCGATGTGAGGGAAGTACGAGAGCTTGTGAGAAGCGGTTCGTGCGTCGAAGTCTCGTCCCAGCAGCGTGAACGACGATCTAGGCTCGATGCTCGCTTTCGAGATCGTCTCCCTCGACTCTTTCTACTACAAGTAAGGGGCGAACAAATCAGTGATGCTGTCAGGCAGAAGGGTCGCATGTATATCTTACGCAGGTCGTTTCGGAGTAGCGACATTCTCCTTCTGGCTTCGTTGGATCATGGACGGCATGTCAAGGGTAGCGGGGTAGCGTTGGTCCCACGAGAACACGGCGAAAGCATTTATATCGATCCCACAAGCAAAGGGGTCAGCTATCCCGGGGGTACCCAGAGAAAACAGGAGCCCAAACTTGTGACTGTGTCAAGTCCCTGCGAAAGATTAGAATCAAGCTCGAGTTCGATCACTGACCTCTGATCAAAGTCCAAATCCCCTTCGCCCTTGACAGGATGAGGCACACAACAACATTCAATGGATCAGAACGAACATCCGAGCTACGGAACATGATTCACGAAAATGAAAGCGCTGGTATGAAGTGTGGCATTGGAGCGGGGCCGGAACTTGCGGATGGTGCGACTTGAACGTTTATGGGGCAGAATTAAGATGTATTGGTGTACTAATGAACGATCACCGATAGACGTGATCAGCTAGGGGAAAAAAACTCGTCAGACAACGTGTGGGGAATGGATTGGGGTAAACGTACAGTGCAGATTTGCAGCAATCTCGGCCTCGAACCTATCTCCATTAGCAAGCAATTTCTCCTTGTTGTACAATAACTCCTCGCGTGTCTCCGTCGAAAATTCTTGGTTTTGTGCTGTGAAACAGAAGATATTTAGCATCAATGCACAAATGTGACGCAAAGTCACGACGTACTCTCGACGATGGCGTCGACAGGACAAGCCTCCTGGCAGAATCCACAGTAGATACACTTGGTCATGTCGATATCTGCAGAGATAATTAAAGTTGTCTCAGTCGGAACGTCCTTACGACATACCGTATTTAGTGGTCCTCCTAGCCCCATCGAGGCGCTCCTCACTTTCAATGGTGATGGCTTGAGCAGGGCAGATAGCCTCACAGAGTTTGCAAGCTAGAAGGCGCGTCTTAACACAAGGCGGAGTGTGCCTGGTGAAGTCAAAACCTACCGATACACCTTTCTTCCCCACTTGGGTACCGGCGTAAAGCGTGCTCACCGCGGAATCGCGGAGAGAGAGGACCCTTCTCAAACGGGTACATGATAGTATAGGGAGGTCGGAAGAACTGTTCGAGGACGATCCACATTCCTACACACGAGAAAAAAGGCACTCAACAAAGCTTCCGAAGGCGGACACGGGCGGAGCCAAACAGACCTCGGATGATTTCAGTGAAGAAGAAAATGTGAACCGCCTTGTCAATGGCACTCGGACCACCTTTGTATGGATCCTGTGGGTCTGATACGGCTGTGTACTTGTAGGGTTGCTGGTCCGCAGGGTTCACAATCTTCTGGTCCTCGACGGGTGTCGCCTGGAGTCTGGTGGAAGACGAGGCGAACGTTCTGTGAACAAGGAGCGCCTGCCTCGAGGACAGTTGAGCCCGTGCGAGGCGAGCAGAAAAGCTGAACACCCCAGGGATTGTGCGGGTGAGCGACATTTCCGAGTGGTATAGGTGAACGAGAAAGTGGTGGTTCGCGCTGGCCAATCAGAGGTTCGTCGTATCAACTCCCGGTAAAATCCGAATCAGTCATGTCCGCAAAGCCAAAGACAAAACCACCGCAACTGACGGCCGAGGGTGCGATAAGATCTTTCGTCTCATTTTCTTGGAGTTTCTGCTCAACTTTGGCAGAAATCCAGCAGAACTACTCCAATTTCCAGTCCGATCTGCAGGCCTTGGCCAGCAAAATCGGCGAGTTGGAACAAGAGGCGGAGGAACACAGGCACGCGTCTCCCCTATTGTCCCAGGACGTACCAGCTGACCCGTTCCTATCCCAGTCTAGTGCTATCTACGCTCAGCGAAGCACTCGCCCAGGAACCTGATCGAAAATGCTTTCGTCTCATTGGAGGCGTACTCGTTGAGCGCACCGTCAAAGACGTCGTCCCGGCGCTCCAGACAAATCAGGACGGTGTGCGTGATCTTGTAGACGTTCGTCCCGTTTTTAGCACAAGCTCATGCCTAACTACAGATTAGAAAAGTCGTCTCGGGTCTTGTTGATCAGTACAAGACAAAAGAAGAAGATCTCGAATCGTTCAAACGAGATTACAACATTGTGCAAGCCTCCTAGTCGTTTCCCTCTAGATCTACGATTTGAGCTTGGCACGATGCTCGTCCGGAGCATGGCCCTACGTATTCTCACATGGTGAACCTCTCTCCACAGTTTAGCTTGTATCTTGTTTCTTCGAACTTGTTTCATCCCGGATCTGGGATTGGACGCCTGTGGATGCCCACACGATCAGGAACCGCACAGTTGAATGACCCACTAGGCATCGGCCCCCGGTTAGTGTGCAACCGATTTCCGCGCGAAGAACCACGCACGCAAATTCGCAGCGGTTGGTCGGGCCAGACGAACCCACCACGTACCCCGCAATCTCTTACGGTACAGATCTGATCGCTGTCATAGGATAACAAAATATCTCCTCAATCACGCAAATTACACGGATTTTAGAGGTGATAAGCCACACATTGATACCTTATCCCATCAGCCAGCAGCTGAAGATGGAATAAAAACACTGGCGAAGGAGCGGGCTGCCACGAGCATTCCGCGTCGTATGTCTCACTCAGTTTTCCATTCTTGTAACGCCTGGTCTGAGTTAACTCCCAACGACCTATCTTTTTCTTCGCGCGCGCGAAAGATAACCCCCAAAATACACTGGTCGCTCCGCATACGGTCCCAATATCAAGCGTCTCTGCCGGCGCTTCCGAAACCTTGCCGTTCCCGATGCAGATAAGATTCCAGAGACCTGGGGTTGGTTGACCACTGTTCCGGACCGTCGTCCTACGTCCAAACGGGTATAGTGGCTCAGGTAGAAATCATCCCTTGAGCGTTCTTTGCGTTCTCAGCGCGACCTTGCTTTGGGAGGTTTTGCAATCACACAACAGGTTGGTGCGCGACGGTTTTAGCGGTGCCGATGTTGTCGGGCTCTGGGACCTGATTTAACCAGCGTGGGACTGGTGGCTGTTTGGGTTCAAGATGAGACCCGAGCTATGGTATCTAACCCGGCAGAACCGATAAGTAACCAGAAGGTCGGAAGGGAGGAGCGAACTCGAGTTTGCAAGTGCCACCGTCTGAAGGTCCAACCTGCTGACCTATCGGATACGACACGGACTGAGGGGGAATGGCGAGACGCCGATCAGTCGTGGAGATGTGAAAACCGTGACCCCAGCGTCCGTCTTGCGTAGTTGAATTGGAGGATCCGGTGACCAGCTGAGTAATGCACGAAAACGGATTTGCAAGGGAGAGGGGTCAATTTTCTGCCCGCCTTGGCCCCAACTGGGTACGATATTGGTTCCTGGACGGTTTGGGATGACAATTGGTTCGATCCCCTATCTTCTTCTACTTATAGATCTGCGTTATGGAATGTGGAAGTTGTATGGGGAACAGCTGAACGCGTGTACCGTGTAACTGATGACCCGGCCCAGGACAAATCGCGGGGACATCACTCCTCGGTATCTCGCCAAACAGCCAGCGTATGGGCTCTCACTTGACAATCCGATGCAAAGGCATAATGAAGAATAGAGTCCGGTTTGAATGCCGCTCGCTCGCTGTCTCGCTCGCTTTCTGTTCGTTCTGAATAACTCACATGATACGCGGGGTTTCTGATCGATTCCCTCGAGTTCTTGAGTACTTTTGTCAGATTTACTGATAACCGTCCTCGAGGTGATAAATTACCGGGCGAAGGCGGGTCCCTGATGGTGTGCGAAGTATGTGTGTATGCGTGCGTATGGTTTTTTTGATCAACGCTAAACGAGCACAGGGATTCCGGATTGCATATGCGAGGCCCTCATTCCCGGACTCGGTATTCCATCAAGGAGCTTATAAGAAGGGCGAAAGGAACCGAAAACAAGCCATCACGGGTTTTGCGTGGTAAAGCGGCCGTTGGACTGGGACCGACCTTCTGAGTTGAATGAGCGATCCGATACAGTAGAGATAAGTATGAACCCAGATAACATCGAGGTTGGGCCTTGTGATCCGTTCTGTCA
>Ga0307514_10001065_pt1 | contig 39227 bp, 37 predicted proteins | sample 16_EM_MG_FD_203088 | JGI IMG/M metagenome (GOLD analysis project Ga0307514, IMG submission 203088) | Populus trichocarpa ectomycorrhiza microbial communities from riparian zone in the Pacific Northwest, United States - 16_EM | ecosystem: Host-associated > Plants > Roots > Unclassified | place...
CTGTCATGGGAGTCATGGGGGTTTGGGGAATCAACCTCAATGCGGTCAGTTTGGTGAACTTGATCATTTCATTGGGAATTGCCGTGGAGTTTTGCGCACATGTCGCGAGGGCTTTCATGAATGTGGGATCTGGCCTGCCGGTCGATCATCCTTCAGGACAGAAGGAGAGGGATGAGAGGATGGGAATTGCTCTGGTTGACGTAGGTCCTTCGGTGAGTCGTTTCAGCCGGATTACTTTATTCTAAGCTGATAACCGTCTAGGTACTCTCTGGAATCACATTCACCAAATTAATCGGCATGAGCGTCCTCGCCTTGACGAGGTCGAAGCTCTTGGAGGTTAGTTGCCACGACTTTCTTGCGTATCCGCTGCTGACCATCCGCAGATGTACTATTTCCGAATGTGGTTGACGTTGATCATCTCTGGGGCCGCACACGGACTGGTCCTACTCCCCGTCGTATTGAGTCTAGCTGGAGGTGCGGGGTTCCCAACGCAGGAAATTGACGAGGAATGGGTTTCGAATGTCATCAGGAACGATTACGAGTATGCGTGAGTCACCATGTCGTTATTGACTCGTGAAAAAACGGGAAGCTGATGATCTGTTTTTTTCTGAAGACCGTTCATCGCAGATGACGATTCTACTAGCGACTGAGTACTTCGACGAGGCTTCGAATTCTATACCGCTCTTGAATTCAGCAGAGGGCGATGTGAATAGAGTATGCTCTTTTAGTAACCCGCGCATACAACTTCTATACCCCTCGACATCCTTGTGATAATGTTCGTAGAATCTTGTGCGAACATCCTCTCGTGGCAATTCCAAATACTTTCTATTTGAAGGGTCGGCTGCAGTAGCTGACAAAAAGCAAGGAGAGATTACGCGTCCGACGGTCGTTCGGTCGATCCCCGCTACCATCGAGGGTTAAGGGGGTGTGGCGTTGGGTTGTACGCGAACCTCAACTCGGTGCAGAACTCCGCCTTTTTCCAGGCCTAGTGTTCGGGTTAACCGTCAGCGTGGCAAGTAACAAGGACGGAACACAACGCACCACATCCATCCTTCTAGTGTCCTTCTTGCAATTGGTACCTGTAGGGTGGTCTTCCCCGGCCACGTACGCCTGTCACTCGTCTCCGCTGTCTCGACTGTGGGGAAGTTGTGCACCTACAGTGTAGGTGCACGGATGTTGAGGACCAAATGGATCTCACCAGGACGGAAAAATACATTTCAAATGCTATGTATACTATTACAAGTCATTTGTACAGCTCCAGAATAACGGGTTGCGGTAGTTTATAATACAGCAACGCGAGAAACTGCTCCTTCCATACACGTCGTTCCTCCCGGTGAAACTGCCAGGCAGCAGGCAACATCAAAAGCCGCTTTCCTTCCGGGTCAAGTATCCACCAATCGTTCGTAATTTGGTAACCGCGGGATGATTTCCAGGGGTATCCTCCCACTGCCTCAACGTCAACTTCATCCCATTGTTCCACCCGCCCCCCGCTGCTGATGCTAAGTCCCTTCCCTCCATCATAAATCAAGAGATTGCGTCCGTCCGGAGCGAAGAAATATTTACTACCCGCAGGCTCGCCTTCAAAGATCTGTTCTCCGGTAGACGCGTCACAGATATACAGGCGGTTGACAGAAGGGGGCTTGAAGGTGATGATGGCAACGTGGGAAGAACTGGGGAAGATCCATGCCCAGAATATCTCGCCGGAGATCGAAGCTGGGTCGAGGTGTATTGTCCGGGTGCTATCTTCTCTGGTTGCCTTGGCATCGGGGATGAGATCTCCTGTAGGTAGGTCCCAAGTGACGACTTCCTGGTCACCCGCAACGGTAATGGTGTTGTTCTCATTCACCCTGAGGCCATAAACCTCCGTACCCGCGTCGATGGTCAACCGCGGAACACCGGACCTGAGGTCGATAGCTGTGACCCTGTTCTCCCCACTCCTTGCGACCACCGCGAACATCCCATCAGGAGAAAAATCCAGGAGGAAATCCAGGAGGTCACGGGGGGATTCGGGCAATGCACCGTAAGCGGGGGTGGTAAACCCATTTGTGCGCCACAACCGCATCGTGGTATCACAAAACGCGACGATCCACTCTCCATTTGGGGAGAAGAGTGTCATGCTATATGATTCGTGTTCAGGTACCCCATGAAGTGTATAACCGGTGAGCGACTCCTTCCAGACATAAATTTCCGATCCTTCCGTTGAGCACGCGAATAAGCGACCATCGGAGGAGAAGGACATATATTGAGAGAAGGAGGTGGAATTGCAACGTAGCAGGTATTTGGAATTCTGAACATCCCATACCATAACTTCGCCATTGAGGTTGAGCGCGAGTCGGCATGGGGCGGAGAGGAAGAGGAATTTGATATACATGTCCAGTTCGGGATCGAAGTCAACATTTTCCGGGGCAGGAAGGATATCCACCCTAGTAGGTCCGGCGTCTGAGGTGAACCCAACTTCCCAGATGGTGATGGTCTTCGGATCAACGGTCGTGAATCGGAACGATTCTTCGTGAGCCCAGATGTCACTTGTGGACGCAATGGAACTGGCAGTCGAGTAGGAATGCATTTGTGTAGCAGAAGCAATATCGAAAATGAGGACGACATTGTCATATTGACAACGAACTCCAATCATCTTCCCATTCGCCGAATAAGTGATTGGGGGGTCTTCTTCCATAGCGTAGGAACTTTCCCACCTGATGATGCCAGCTTCGTCACCAGTTTGGAGGTCCCAGCTCTCGAAAGATCGCTTTCCATCCAAGTAACCCAAGCTCGTTAAAATGCGACTATCCGGGGAGAAAACGAGCACCGGGCCTTCATTGTCCATCCACAGTTCCTGTTGAGGATTAAGGGTTTGAAGTTTCTGGAGAGTTACTGAGTCCAGTACATCGATCTCGATCGTTTTGACCCGAAAACAGGTAATCGCGATGAACCTATTGCACGGCGACCATGTGACCACGCTGATCGGGTTAGGACGTGTTATAGTCGCAGTGTGTTGACCCCACGACAGCATTAGTCCACGCACGACCCTCGCAAAAGGGCGGGCGTGTGGCTCATATAGTTCTCGTACAATTGATTTTTGGGGGGCAAGCGCGAGGGCCGAGTGATAGATGTGCGGAGCAGATACGTTGATGATCTCGAAGTGTCCGGTTACGAAACGAAAGAAGTCGTTGGCCAGGTCAATTGTTGATGAGTCCTGGCTCCCGCATGAGTGAATACAGGCAAGGCATCAAGCGTGGAAACTCAACACACCTCCAACCAGTCCGTGATGACTTGCAACGCGTCAACCGCATTTCTGACGGCACCGAGGACGCTGAGCACTTCCAGCCAGCACAGAAACTTCTTCTCCAGGAACCGGCGAAGGGTAGGGGTGATTCCGGGTGCGCGAGTTGGTGTCGTGTCCGCATCAACAAGGTGCACATGCCAAGACAAACAGGCATATCGCAAAGCTGGATCAATGCATTTTTCTGTTCTCTCCTTCAGGTCGCTGACGTCTGAGTTTGCGGCGGCATCTGGGAGATCGCACATGTTCTTGACCAGTCTTCGATTCATGAGATCGAGGCAGCCGACCAGAAGTTGCAAGTGGTGATCCGGAGGGGAGATGAGAAACCTCGGCTCGGTGCATCGGGTCGGATCGGTGACGAAGTCGGGGAATGACTTATGGAACGGTCGAACAGGATGATTGGCATCCTCCTGGGTAAGGAGCGAATTGACCAACGACAATAAGGGGGGGACTTCTCGGGTTTTGAATCCCAGGAGTGTTGATCTCCAGTCCTCCTGTCCTGAGTTACGATCCCAGAACCCCCTCCATGGTTGGCATCTGGACCCGATGCCCTATCAGTCCCATCGGCTTCATCAGTCCCAAGATCACGAAAGGTACTTGCCACCGGAGTCCCCGTCACACTCTGAACCGGTGTCTGTGTCTTGATGGGTAGGAGTCTCACGAGGTATCGAAGTTTGAGAGGATTTACGAGATTTCCAACGTTTCTTTAGGAATCGCAACATCCTGAGGTGAGAGAGATGAGGAAAGGCGCACTAACCTAGCCTATTTGTCCCTTTACCTCATGCGTGTCCACCGCTGATTCGCTGGTTCTGGGAAGCTGAATTCTACCGGAAGCGCGCACAAACAACCATCCTCGGATCATCTTGAATCTTGTCATCCCCATCGATGGAGTCCTGGAACGGAAGTACCCCAGCGCTGGCCACAACCGAAAGGTTAGTTTTGCATCCGGTGGTGGCTGTAACGGGTTCACGTGGGGCTGACGAGCTTTAAATTCTCTTCGAATTCTTTCCAAATACAAAGGGATTCGAATTTCATCCACGGACTCGGTGAACAACCTCGACTCGATCGCAGCGAGGAACATCAGCCTTTCGATCGCGCGTCCAGCTTGTTCACGATTGCTTATACTTGATGAGGTGGGGTTAGTTTCATCAGGAAAATCGCGCATGGTTTTTCATGCGTTTCGCACTTGATAGACGGAGAAGTAGGAAAAGCATTCCGAAAAGCAGCAAATAAAAAACCAGAAGGACATCAAAAGTGTGATCTCGAATAGCTACACGGCCGTTTGGTGCATGTGTCACGAGGTCCTTCATACCACCAGCGTATCTTGGCGGAAGTCCATTCCCGTCGAGCCCGGAACCTGGGTGGGATTGAGAGATCACCATTTGAAACAATGATACATGGATACAAAATAAGCTTGTCATAGATGGACGTAGTATTTTTTATACATCATGAGTCCGGCCTTGGTTCTATGAACGTCAACTTCCTTACAATACCATCTTGCCCAGCCGTAACGATAGAAGAATCAACAAAAAAATGCCCGCCTTCGATCCTAGTCACGTAGCCTGGAGGAAGCCAGCACACCCTTCTTGATTCGGTATCCAGCACCCATTCCAGGCTCTCGTCGAGTGAATACGGGCATGTTGGTATGATCTCCTCGCCTAGGACTTCCCCGATATCGATCTCGGTACCGTACCGGGGGGTTTGAATGATCTCTAGGGAGAAGGTTTTTCGGATGTAGTACTCCTTGTGATGGACCCCGGAACGAAGTCGGCCTTCTGAATTTGCGGTTGAAGTTATGATCTCATCGAGCCTTTGGGCGACGGCCTTTCGGACACGGGTGCTCGTGTGACGGACCTTGGACATGGTGGTCCCCAGAAACGACCACGTCTTCGGTGTAACATCGAGTTCCTCGGTGTAGAACTGATTGTCTGAGATAAACGCGATCTTGCTAGGCGGCCTGCCTTTCCGGATAAAGGGGATGTTATTGAGAACGTTCCCATTGGAACCCATCTCCCGAACACAGAGTTCCCAATCCCCACCCCCACTTGGATCCTCACTCCCGCTGACGGTAATGAGGTGGGATCCGCTGGGCGATAGTGCACCCAATAGCACTGGCCGGCACGAAAGCTGCTCCTACATGGGATAAGCCCCACTGGTCACGTATAGCCTTAACAAGGCGAGGCCATCGTGTTTCCAAAGGCAGAGGATGATTTCCTCATTGAAAGAAGCGCAAAGGAAGCGCGATGTGAATGGGATGCCAAGATGCCCGATGCGATAAACGGCAAGGGTCTCCATGTCCAACAGGCTGGTGTTTTCATTTTCTTTGGAGGAACCACATATTGCCTTGTCCAACTGATAAATGCGGGTAATTTCTGGGTCCTGGCTAGCTTCAGACAGTACAGCGCGTTTCGACCCCAATAACTGGATAGACTCCCCGGAACTCACCACCAGGTTACCACCTTTCAGGAGGCCCATGGAATGGATTGTCCCGAGGTGGGTCAGGTGGTGTTCCCAATCGAATGAAATCATGGGATCGTAGGAGAAGAGATTGCCATCGTTCGTTGCATAGACTACTTGCCCCCCTTTTTTCAAGGCGAGAGGAGACGTTGTGTAGGGTGTGAGGCGAAGCCAAAAAAGAGCCAGTTCTGGTATCCATGGTCCCGATTCTGCCTTCGGCTTCTTGGACCGACAAGATGGCCAAATTATGTTGGCGTGCAGAAAAGGCGATCCTCCGCAAACTGCCTCCCACAAAACACGTGTGTAGCGTCCTCCCAGTGGTCACTTCCAAGATCACTATAAATCCCTCGACCGCCAAAGCGACTTGATCCTCGGGTTCCAACCAACAGATGCACGCAACCGCTTGGTCAAAAGGATGTGAAACCCCAGATCCGCTCAGAAGAATAATGGCTGGTCCGCGGAGGGACGCACTCATGGATAAGAATAATTCGGTGATGTGAGGAAAGACTCGGGGACCGTGGAATGACAGAAGTGTATTCGAAGTTAATGTGTTCAAATGCCGAAAGAGACCTTCATCCAAACCTGAGGTAAGTTCCAAAAGGTGCCAGGGATCTAGCTTGCAGATCTCTAAAGAGCGTAATGTGGGGATGGGGTCGTGTAGATGTTCTGTGATTTCCTCGAATCCAGGCGAATCAACCACGTGGACGGTCAAAGCTGCAAGTCGGGAGGTGTGGGGGATGATGGAGACGGCCAGCTGCGGAGAGGATAGGTCGACTTCGATGGGGACGACCCTGGATCGTTCGAGATAGGCTTCCAGTTCAGACGTAGAACCCCCAGGGTTGCGCCACAATCGAGGGAAGGAAAGCAATGTCGCTCTCCAGTGTTGACAGACCGCAGTGGCATTGAGTAGGTCGCGTTCCTCCGCAAGGAATGTGGCGGCGAGAGCGAGGGTTTCTTGAGGGATGTGGTTGATGCGTGCAAAGTAGTTTTTGATGCTCCTCGCCTTCCTCAATATCGTCGAGAGCCTCCAAACCACGTCGTCGATCTGCATAAGACCAGAGTCAGTGATCCATCAGCTCAAAACTGTCGCACCGCTGTTCAAACCTGTTTGGATGTTGCTACATCAGTTCGACTTCGAAAGGGAGTTCGTCATGAGTCTACTGTAGCCAACGCTCGGAAGACGCGGTATTATACCTGAGGGTTCCAGCGATGCCATCCAGTCTCTTGTCGACAATGTCCAAGAGTCCTGAAATCGATGGTTCTGATCCAGAGCGACCGTGTTTCATTTTTGCAATACGTAGGTCAAGGCCTGCGAATTAAACGTAGCGAGTAGGACGATGATCGAGACGAAAAAGGCCGCAGGAATGAAACTTCACGGGAGCGCGAGACTACATAAAGTTTGTGCAAATACAGACAACGACAAGGTCTCCGACTGCTGTGTACAACGTGGTGATTAGTTACGAGTTCGAGGGTGACACACAGGGGAACTTTGCGATAGACTGGCAAGTTGATGTCGCCTATGGCGGAACACATCTGTGTCACGAACGACGACGGTCACTGTGATTGAGTCACAGGACGCACAAATTTCAGAAACTTGGTCGCCCCAAGAATCATTTACCCAACGTTGACTCGCAATCCCCGTCTGCGCCTTCATTACCATCTGGGCATAAATCATCCAAGCTGACTTTGATTTTGCCCATTCCACTACCATTCACATCACGAATCACCTTCCCCGTCCCACTCGTTATCCAAACCATCAGAAAGAAGAGGGCGCCAACTGCCTGTCGATATACACTTCTCCCCACTTTTTGTCGTCTATTTGACACCTTCTGGCCATCAGCGCTGCTGGACCCACAACATAGCTTCTAGAAGTACGCACTTCTATCCCATCTCCTATCCCATTTCTTACGGAGAAGACTGGAAATAGGCCGGAGAGGATTATCCCCGACAATCGTTTCCCACTTCGTCTCTCTTCCTTCCTGAACTCCGGGATCTGGTGGACAGATCAAGGTTGCGTCCAGACTGACAGCATCGAAGGGGCCCTTCAACACGAGCGTCTGACACCCCGCGGACCCTCCGCGACGTACGATCAGGGTTTGGATAGAAAGAGAAATCTCCCCGCGGGCCATATAGTAACGTAACCGACCGAGCGCACGATCGCATTCACCATCCAGTTCCAAGTCTTCCAGGAACCTCAGGTCCCGCAATAGCCCGATGAACCACTCGAGCTCCTGATCAGATGGAGGATGCACTATATTCACAGTGAGCTTCCGCACGGAATGGAGAGGAAGTTCTCTCCAAAATATACGTTCGTATATATCGTAGCTCGACAATGGGCCGGTGAGGTATTTCAGTGTCGCCCGAGGTCCTCGAAAGATGGCTTCACCGGACGACATATCCAACTTGATTTGGAGTTCGGGGAGTTCGGCCAGGTTCGGGAGGTGTTCGTCGAATGTCGTAACAGGAAATATGGGTCGAAATGTCACCAACTTCGGCATCGCTCGCAAACCAAGTGATGTGAGGTTGGGAAGCCGTAGAAATTCGAGGATGTGTGGGATCCGTGCAGCGCGTTCGATCCTGTTGCTGGATGCCGATAGACTCATCTCCTGTACGTGCGGAAGTGTAACAATGCGAGGAATTGTCCCAGTGTGTAGATCTGCACGGAACGCGATGTGGACCCTCTCCAACATCGGGAACTGTTCCAGCATGCTCAGGAATGAGTCCATTGGCGTTGAACGGTATGCGTTCGTATCCAAGGTGAGTTCAGTGACGTAGGGGAAGGCCTGATTTACACGGAACGCCGAGATCCCTTCGATTTCCAGCTTCTTGGAGTGTAAAAAGAATGGGAGTTGGAGACCTGAGTGGAAATCCAACGTGTGTAGTCCCGGAGTAATGGTGATGATGCGAAAAACGTGCAACGTAGGGATGGGGGAGTGCAGGTGTTGTGCAACCTGACTGAGACCGGGTAGGTTGTTCAATTGGACAGTCAAACCAACCAACCGGGAGGTATGGGGGACGATCATTTCAGCCAACTCCGGAGAGAAAAGTGTGACATCGATGGGAGTTGACTTTGACCGTTCAATGTACGCTTGAATCTCCGACGAAGAGCCACCGACGTTGCGCCACAGCCGGGGGAAGGAGAGCAATGTCGTTCGCCAGTGTCGACAGACGGCGGTGGCATTGATCAGATCACGTTCCGTCGGGAGAAATGCGACGATGTGAGCCAAGATTTCTGAAGGGAGCTGGTTGATTGGTGCGAACCAATTCTTGATGTTTCTCGCCCTCTTCAGCATCACCGAGATCCTCAAAATTGTGTCATCGATCTGTACCAAGCCTCTGTCAGGGGGTTGGTTTTCGTTGTTGCAGCACCGTCCAAACCTGTATAGACATCATAGCATCAATCTTGCTACCAAGCGAGGGAATTAGATGTGAGTTTGCCGTGACTGACACCTGCAAGACATTATACCTGGATCCAGTTCGGATGTTCTCTAACCTTTCTTCGACGGCGTCAAGGAGTTGGGAAAGCGGTGGTTCCAATTCAGGCTTCGTGTCCTTCATTGTGTGGTGTAGGAGACCCGGATTGTCAAAGCTACAAAATGATACGCAGGGAGCCGACGGCGTAGTTTGACGGGAATGATCGAAGTCGCGGATCAGACAGACCTGGATTGCCCCCGAACGTCGAAAAATGAGTCCGGGTTGGGCAGTGGACGCCGTACCACGGTATAGGCCATAAAAGCATAACGTATTCTACGTTATACTTCAGCCAACTACCCTGCCACGCAAAAAATGTGCTATCGCTAATGAGAGGCCAACGCTACGTGTGACCACCGTAAACCGTAAGCTTGCGAAGAGCCGGACAGAACCTCTGTTGTTTCGATCTCCGCGCCAAAATCGCACCACCCGAGCCCACCCGTCGTCCTAATACTCTTCCAAGTCATCATCCCAATCGTCATCGCTCACGCCAGGGTCCCTCTCGTGCACCCGGTGATCCGGGATGTATGTCACCGTCATATTTTGGAGACCCAGATTATACTTGGTGCTCTCAAACTTGACTGCCTGGGTTCTCGCGTGTTCTCCACCGCGGACGATCAACGTTTTGATGCCAATCCACATGGCAATCCCCATGCCATCTCGTGCCAGGTTGCGACGCAGACGACGGAGAACCCGACCGCAATCTCCCCCTAATTCCAGAAGCTCCAAGTCCAAATACCCAAGCAGGTCGACTAGCCACCCATCTTCGCCACCATGCTGCGGATCCACCAGGATCGCAGTTACTCTCCGGACGGAAGAAAGTGGGAGGGCACCCCACAGTAGGCGTTCCCGTTCATGGTAGTTCCGCAGTATCCCAGTGTGATAGGTGAATACCGCTTGGGAAGAACTTCGGAAAACGGCCGTTCCAGAGTACGAGGCCGTGTCAATCCGTAGCTCGGGAAGTTCAACGTAGTTTGGGAGTTGTTCATGAAAGGAGATGAGAGGGAGGATGGAGAGGTGCGCCATCGGAGGAAATCCTGATCGCAAGGTAACTGATGTGACCTTTGGGAGTTTGAGGAATTGGAGGATGGGCGGGATGGATTTCGTACTTGCCGACGCACCAGCGGTGCACAGGTGCATTTCTTGAACACACGGAAGTGTCACAATGCGACCGAAGTCGATATTGGTGTACCAATCTTCCTGGAACTTGAGGGAGACCTTGACCAACCCCGGAAGGTGTTGCAATGCGTCCAAAAGGGCGGTGCCCAGTGCGTCAGGCGATGCATCCGTGCATAAGGATAGTTCAGTGATATGAGGGAAGGGATTGGGTCCACGGAACGATGGAATCGCATTCGAAGTCAATGTGTTCAAATGCGGAAAGAGGCGTCCATCCAGGCCTGAGGGGAACTTCAAAGCGTATAGATCGGATTCCTGCACGCGGACCTCCAAGGAGCGTAGCGTGGGGATGGGATCGTGTAGGTGTTCTGTGATCTCCTCGAATTCAAGTGAATCAACCACGTGGACGGTCAAGGCCGCAAGTCGGAAGGTGTGTGGGATGACGGAGACGACCAGCTGTGGATAGGATAGGCTGACTTCGATGGGGACGGCCTTGGATCGTTCGAGATACGCTTCGAGCTTCGATGGAGGACCGCCAGGGTTGCGCCACAATTGAGGAAAGTAAAGCAATGTTGCTCGCCACTGTTGACAGACCGCGGTGGCATTGATTAGATCGCGTTCTGTCGGGAGAAATGTGGCGGCGAGAGCGAGAGTCTCTGGAGGGATTTTGTTGATGGGCGCAAAGTGATTCTTGATGCTCCTCGCCTTTCTCAGTATCGCCGAGAGCCTCCAAACTGTGTCATCGATCTGCATAACACAAGAGTCAGCCGATTGTCTGTTCCGAATAGTCGAGGTGCCGTTTAAACCTGTTTTGATGTTACAGTGTCGGTTCGACTGCCAATGGGCAGTTTGTCGTGAGCTTATTATAACCAGCGGTTGGAAGATACGCCACTATACCTGAGGGCCCCAGCGGTGCAATCCAGCCTTTTCTCGATGGTGTCCAGGAGTTGTGAAATCGATATCTCTGATTCGAAGCGACCGTGTTTCATTTGTGGGATACGTGAGTCAGGGTCTGCGAATTATACGCAGCGGGTTAGTCGCAACGGTATTGCATGGGGAAAACAAACTCAACTGGCGGTGGACCAGACCTCTTCTGTTCCCCGGGACGCCGTCACGGGTGCCGGTGACCGGTGATGCAGGTCGCGGCCAGATCACCGCGCTGCGAACCATGATACATGATGCATGAAGCTTGAAGCTTGAAGGGCTCTCTCGATTCGCGGGAAGGAGAGCTCTCATACAAGTTTTTCTCCGGCGCTCGTGGGAGAAAAGTTCTAGCCGACTCATTTGATCATCTATGCGGTGCCTCCTCATTCCAACCACCTCGGTGGCCTGAAAAAATCGATTATCTTTGGAAGGTCCTCTCTGCTGGCCTATTGAACAGGTACTACCAACCCTCCTCATGTTCAAAATCATCCACAACAGGAAAGATCACAAGTCGATGTGAACCTGGATCGTTTGCAACGGAACTGTTCGCAAATTAGAGAATCGAGGTAACGATAGCAGATATGTACCATAGAAATATTCGACAGGTTCGGTGAGATATCCTAGGGCCTTGTGGTTCCTCTCCACTGACGTTGGTTTCATCTTCCTTGTTTCCCTCCTTTCATTTCATGCAGATATTTGCAGATCCGCTGGTTGTAGTACCATCTCACCGTTTGGAAAGCCGCCATCGTTGATCACACCGGCCTGACGGGCTTACAAACTTTCCTTTTATCCGCGCGTGGTTATCTACACAATTTTGCATTCGTTGTGTGCTCCAGTCCCTGTGAATACTGTGTGCGCGGTCCCGGGCTTTGCCGCTTGCCGGCCTTATTTCATTCCTGCGACCTTTATCGTCTCGATTATCGCGATTGGTGCTCAACTTGCATCACAGCTCGTGGAAGATACCTGTGACCTCATCCTACTCGCTACGTCTAATTCGTAGGCCTTGACCTACACATTGCGAAAATGAAACGCGGTCGCTCCGGATCAGGAGCGTCGATTTCAGAACTCTTGGACATTGTCGAGAAGAGACTGGATGACATCGCTGAAACCCTCAGGTATAGTACCGTGCCGTGTCTTCCGAGCGTTGGCTGGAGTAGACTCATGACGAACTCTCTTTCGAAGTCAAACTGATGCAGCAACATCCAAACAGGTTTGGACGGCGGGGCGACAGTTTTGAGCTGGTGGATCACTGACTATGGCCTTATGCAGATCGACGACGCGGTTTGGAGGCTCTCGACGATATTGAGGAAGGCGAGGAGCATCAAGAATCACTTTGCGCCCATCAACAAAATCCCTCCAGAGACTCTCGCTCTCGCCGCCACATTTCTCCCAACAGAACGTGATCTAATCGATGCCACCGCGGTCTGTCAATATTGGCGCGCAACATTACTTTACTTTCCTCGATTGTGGCACAACCCCGGCGGTTTTACTTCGGAACTCGAAGCGTATCTCGAAAGATCCAAGCCTATCCCCATCAAAGTCGACCTATCCTCTCCACGCCTGGCCGCCTCCATCATCCCCCACACCTCCCGACTTGCGGCTTTGACCGTCCACGTGATGGATTCGTCTGGATTCGAGGAAATCACGAAACACCTACACGACCCCATCCCCACACTACGCTCTTTAGAGATCTGCATACGAGATCCCTTGCACCTTTTAGAACTACCCCCGGGTTTGGATGAAGGACTCTTTCGGCATTTGTACGCATTATCTTCGAATACAGTTCTGTCATTCCACGGTCCTCAAACCTTCCCTCACATTACCCAACTGTTCTTATCCGTGACCGTGCGCCCCAACAGAGCAGCCATTATTCTTCTGAACGCATTGGAAGTACTGTCGGGGCTGGTCAAGGTCTCCATCATATTCCGGGAGCATTGGTACACCGAGATTAACTTCCCTCGTACTGTGACACTTCCGTGCGTTCAGGAGATAGATCTATCCGCGTTCGGTACTGCGGACGGGGATGAGGAGGCCATCCCGCCCATCCTCCAATATCTCAAGCTCCCAAAGGCCACGTCAGTTACTTTGCGATCGAGATTTCCTCCGGTGGCGAACCTCTCCATCCTCCCTCTCATCTCCTTTCATGAACAACTCCCAAACTACGTTGTACTCTCAGAACTACGGATTGACACGTTCCCGGACTCCGCAACGTTCATTTTCCGGAGTTCTTCCCAAGCAGTACTCACTTACCACAGTGGCGATGGACTGTGGGACTACAAACAGGAACGCCGGCTCTGGGGAGGCCTCCCGCTTTCTTCCATCAGGAAAGTAACTGCGGTCTTGGAAGGTTCAATAAGCGGTCGGGAGGATGCGTGGCTGGTTCGCATGCTTGGGGATTTGGGCCCCCTTGAGGTTCTAGACCTTGGGGGTTATTGTGGTTCAGTCCTCCAGCGTTTGCATCGTAGGCTGGTGCGAGGTGCCATGCGGGTCGATATCAAAGCATTGATTGTCCACGGCGGAGAATACGCAAGAGACAAAACACTCAAACTTGAAAGTGCCAAAGATAGTCTGGGTCTGGAAAACATGACGGTTTTCTACATCCTGGATCCCAAGGTGCGCGACAACGTTTTAAAATACGACACGAGCGATGGTGAAGTCTCGGATGACGATAGTTTCGGATGACTATGGTGAAGTTTGGCATGAATTTTTTGGATGACGATGATTCAGAAGAGGATTTAGATGATAGTGATATTGACAGAACATGATTTGGACAATCTAGGTTCCAGTAGGGAACCGAAGATGAACTCACTGTACTTTTCCTCATTTGACTCACACTATTATTCTGTCTACAGTACAGCTAGAAAAGTCTGCGAAATATGATAACTTTAGGTTCGTGCCGTATGGTTATAGGTGAAATGGCCGCCGTCCACCAAGAGCCGAGAAAATAGTGGAGGCACCCTAGTGGGAAGAAAAGGGACGGAAATCTATATACTCGACGCGGTTCAAACGGTAGGAGAAGGAGATGATTCGATTCGATCGGAGAGTTGACATCATGGCGTAGAATCTAAAAAATCCGCCATACGATCGAAGCGTTAACTCTTAGAGTTGAAAGGGCCGCGGATTCGGCTTGTATCTGCTCCTGAGAGTGAAGCCGAGGAGTCAAGGAAGGGAAAACACCTTGAACGGTAAGTCGCCAACCCTGTAGTCGATGGTCGAGCCTCGAAGAAAAGGATCGTCATGGAACCGACACACGTCCCCCCAATAGCTAGAGTTAACGTTATCAGCATCGTAGATGAGCTTGGTATGTACGTCGAGGGACACACGGTCTAGCCTGTCAGTCCGGTCGGTGCAGTAACCGGGATACTCGACGGCAATCTCCCGTAAAACCGAGTATCTTCAGGAGACATGGTGGTATCCCTGGTGTCATGAGAATCATCGCCTCCTGTAGCGAAAGGTCTTCGAGCATCGGATATAAAACAAGGATCGAGAGCAGTTGTTTTCTGGTGGTGAGTATGTTCAGTAACGGGTTCCTTCGTCAGTGCTATTACCGCCTGAGGAGACTAGTGGGTTTGAACTTGATAACCTCTCCCCCCACTTGCTTCTCTAGCATCATTATGGAATCGATGTTATATAATCTCTTACCGCAGGTATCGTCCGTGGTGGTGAGACGGAAGATGTTTGATTTCGGTCTCCAAACGATCGAAGGTCGAATTTCAGATGATAACGGCCGGAAAAAAAAAGTACTAGCAACTCATAGCATTTTCGGCGGAGAAGGACCATATTATTTGCGACCTAAGTACGGTCGTCGGCGAGGCCGATACGAAGGATAAGACAATGAACAAACCGCGTAAATCCGCAGCCGGGCGGGGTCGGAAAGCCAGGGAAACCGTTCGGATAGCTCAATCGCTTTTTTTTCTTCACAGGTTTTCCATCTCGTTGGCCCAGCTCAGCTTCTTCTGAGTCGACTCATCGAGGGACACGCGGGCTAAGAGCCGCTCGGCTCCGTTGTCTATCCCTCAACAGGGTGTACGAACGCCACCAACTGTTAACGATATCCCTTCACCCGGGGAACATAATTCCTGGTTCTTGGACCTATTTCTGTCATCTTCAGGTTCGCGTCTGTCGACCGTGTCATCTTTCACCTGATCCGATGCCTCGGGGTGAGACCCTCTCCGAGATTTCCCGTGTGGTGACACGTCCAACCTGACGGGATTTAGCACCATGACATCCAGTGGTATCTGGCGTTGTTGGGACGGCCGGCTTTGTCCACGGACGTACAAAACACCACATGGGGGCATTCTCCTGCTGCAGATGCGGGCGTTTGCGACAGCCGTTTTACTTCCACACTCACCCGTTCTGGTGTACGACTGTCGAGTGCGCATTTGGTCTCGCATTCGACTGTGATCCAATTTTTGACGGCGTTGTTATACCGCCGCCCTTGGTTGGCCCACTCCCTGACGACTCATCGGCCTCCTCTTCGCCGGGGACAATGGCTGGCTCGTCGCTAGAAGGCACGATGTGAGAGACTTCGCCTGGTATACTCGACGTTGTCCCCGAATCTCTCACTGTGGGCTTCGCTTGCAGCCGTATCCGTATCCGAGGTTGTTGCATTGGAGAGCTTGCCTTCCCCACTTTGCTGGTCCACTGGTGACTCTGAAGGATTGGACGTTGGAAATCTTGTCCTTCGGTTTCATCAGATAACGTACTATGATTTATTTACTAAAGTACGTTTGGCAGTGGTCTCCGTATCTCAGGGGCGCCCATCAAGCGCCGGATCTGATGCTCTTGTTCCCATTTTTCCTCGGTCACAAAGCTGCGGTGACTAACTGACAAGCACCATGCACCCGTCCCCTTTTAGCAGAGATCCCCTTTGATATTTTCCACCACTGAAAACTGTTTCCTGTTTCCTGTAACGACATCCATGAGCGCAAAGAGAGCTTGTCTGGCATGCAGGTGAGTGTATCAGACGTTATCACCTCGACCCAAACCAACCAGAGCTTTGTGCGCAGAGCTAGGAAAGTGGTGAGTGATACCATACCCCTTCCGGCCGCGCACCTGACCGGCTTTTTGTCCGCGATTCACCCTGCAGAAGTGTGTCGTGGGCCTTGGTCATCGCTGCGAACGGTGTACGACGCTGGGGTTGGAAGGTTGTCTTTATAAACCGTTCCAGAAGCGAGGGGTAGGGAACACCCTCCGCATGGGGCAGGCGTGCGTGCGTTGTCGGTCAGCGATACTGCCGTCAACAGACATCGGGTAGAGATATTGACATAAGATTTTCCCCTAATCGTGCAGGGCAAGGAAAAAGGTGAATAGTCACTTCTATTATCGGACCGCAAGTCTCGCCAGGCAGACTCAATGCAGCATGCTCACTCTCTAGAAATGCGACGCCAAACGTCCGTGTACCACGTGCATTACGGCAAACAGGGCCACTGAGTGCAAGTACGAGATTCATGGCGCTCTACCCAGTCACTTGGACCATTCCCAATTCATATCTTGGAATGGGCCCGGTCCCTCGGGTTCAGGGAACTCGCAAAGACGCTGGGCCGCTGAGGGAATGGTCTCAGAACCCTCTGCCAATCTGTCACCCGTCGTTGCAGAAGCAGAAGTAGTTCCGACCGCTGGCGCGCTTATCACCTCGCTCGCTCACAATGATTTGCTTTCACATACTTCGCCCAGGACTCGAGTTCTACTCCCACCTTTCTCCGCGATATCCTCTCTCATAGTCCCCAGTATCCCGCCTGACCTCCATGTTCCACTATCGTTCCTGGGAGCCGGAGGGTTTCAGCTTTCCGAGGTAGCTCTGGAGGACCTAAACATGAAGTTGTACGTGTCTTCGATTTCCTGATTGTTGATGGTGCTAATCCTTTTTTATTTTTAGCCGGTTACGGATCCTGTGTCGGTTGAACAACCTCGGAGTCCGTCTCAGTTTGGAGAAACAACAGGCTCTGTTGCGCGGGGACACTTCGGGGGCTGTCATCCACCCATTCTTCGTATACGGTGCTCAAGCTTTGGGAATGTACTTTTGCGAGGGCATGGACAGTTCGCCCGCCATGACTCGACTCCGTACGCAACACACTCATATGTCTTCTATGTCTCTTGCGAACATCTTCGAAATACGCGACTGGGAGCTCTTGGCGCAAGCAACGGTTTGGATCATTTCTGGATCCATAGTCCTGCAACTGAGCGGCACAATTCATTTATACGTCCGGAAGTACTGCGAGGCTATCAACGCGGCGAAACTTCAGTTCATCCCGACATACGGACAACCACCAGCAATCTCCGAAACCCTACGTGAGAAGTTTTCCGCTCTCTCGCAGTTCATATATTTCGAGAATTTCTTGTTCCTGACGTGTGGTGGGCCGGCACCGACGATGTCTACGAGGATCGAGAAGGAATTTAGGCGTCATCTTCAGGTATGACCTGCCATTTCGTTGTCGTTTTTGTCGCTTATCCGACCCTGCTCCGCAGCAAGTATATCCGGCATTGTTCAAGATATGTCCATTGACTATGCGGACGCAAACTATTCTGCTGGTCCGAGAGAGCATGCTCATACTCAACCTTCGTCCGACTGATGGTAAGCGTCTCCGTCCACTCCTATCGCATCCAGCCGTTAACTGTGTTCCGCGGTCACCAGAGGCCCGACTCGGAAGCTGGAGACAATCATGCGATCAAGTGGTGACCCTCCTAGACGACTATTCTCAAACCATGCTATCCAATATGCGGAGGTTCCAGGAGCTCAGAGACTCAAGCGGCGCAGGGATGATCGGGGCCAGCTGCGTCAACTGTCTCGCTCATCTCGCAGTCTTATGCGAGACCCTCAATAAAGTCGGACCCGTTCCTCAGATGGACTTGTACGCCCTTTGCGATTCGACCCTGGAACGGTTGGGTGAACTGGCCCGGGATATACGCATGGAGGAATACACCCACCTCGACCTGCTACTCGGGGTGCGTGTGACGTGATCTTGTAACGGCCAGACGAACAACGCTAACGGCGAGCGTCATCATTTAGGTATCCTGGAAAAAGGCGTTGGAGGTGTTCGAAGCGCGTCTCGCCAACGTCCCACTCGGACACGGCAGGAGGTTACGACACTGGAAGGAAATCGTCGCGAAGGTCCGGTCGGATTTTGTGGCCAAGCTTCCAGATGCCGAACTTCCAACCCTTGCCGCCTGGGCCAAATACGAAGAAGACCGTACCGGAGGATCGCGGTGCTAGAACCTGATGCTCCCTTGGGGTGAAGGAGCGGTATGGTTCATGATTGGTGCATATACCGGGCGCACGAATATGTGTTAGCATCGTTTAGAGGGGCGGTACCCTCAGCCCTTCAGCTGGTCATCCCTTGTGACTTTCAGTGTTACTTTTCATTCTCTCCTCCTCATAGAAACGGAGGTCCCGAAGCATCGTAATCATATGTTTTGTTCATATATCTATCCTGGTCTGAGAGCAGGACCGCGACTGTAACAAGCAAGGTCAGCCCTGGTGTGCATCCTCTAAGACGTGAGTGCTTCAACGTGCTCAGTTGCTCGCATATCCCTTCAGTTCACAATCATTCGGCTACTATACATGCAGTAGTACATACCAAGCTCAAGAAACATCCGACGTTGACCCACGATCACCCCCCCACGCCTTGGTCAAACCATCCGAACCACTTCGACTGCGCCCGTTCCATCTACTTCCCTCATCCAACACCATCGCCCTCTTCCCATTCGTCACTCGAACCATCTCCATCTATCTTCGTTCCTCTTTCTTCTTCACTTTCTTCTTCATGGACCCCAGGTTCTGGGATGCAGATCACGGTCACGTTCACACCATCAGCCTCAAAGAGACCCTTCCACATGAACGCCCGACGTCTCAAATACCCTTCTCCTCCGTAACGTACGGTCAGGGTTTGGATGTGAAAAGAGGTAGCCTCGCGTGCCATATAGTGACGTAACCAGCCGAGGACAGCATTGGATTTACCGCAGAGTTCCAACTCTTTCAGGGACTTGAGGTGCCGCAGTAGTCCGATGAGCCACTCGAGTTCCTGGTCAGATGGAGCAAATGCCATATTTGCCGTGAGCTTCCGTACGGAATGGAGAGGAAGTTCCCTCCAAAGTATCCGTTCATGTCGATCAAAGCTCGACAGCTGGCCGGTAAGATATTCCAGTGTCGCTTGGGAAGCACTTTGGAAGGTAACTTCACCGGACGACGTTCCCAGCCTAACTTGAAGTTCGGGGAGTTCAACGAAGTTTGGGAGGTGTTCGTCAAATGTCATGACAGGAAAGATGGGTCGAAATGTTACCAACTTGGGCATTGCTCGCAAACGAAGCGATGTGAGGCTGGGGAGCCGTAGAAATTCAAGGATGTGTGGGATGCGTACAGGCATTCCTGCCCTGCTGGATGCGGACAGGCTCATCTCCTGCGCGTGCGGAAGTGTGACCATGTGAGGGATGGGGTCAGTGTACAGATCTGTGCGGAACTTGATGGAGACCCTCTCCAACACCAAGAGTTGTTCCAATACGCTCAAGAAGGAGTCCATTGGCATCGAGAGGTATGGGTTCGTCTCCAAGGTGAGTTCGGTGACGTGAGGAAAGGTCTGGTATCCACGGAACGCCGAGACACCTTCGATTTCCAGCCTTCTGGAGTGTAAGAAGAAGGGGTTTTGGATGTCTGAAGGGAATGCCAACGTGCGTAGTCGGAGAGGATCTGCGATGATGCGAAAAACGTGCAGCGTGGGGATAGGATAGTGGAGGTGGTGCTCCGCCACCCATCTGAGACTATTGATGTCTTCCAATTGGACAGTCAAACGGATCAAGCGGGAGGTATGGGGGGCGATCAGCTCAGCCAAGTCCGGTGAGGAAAGCGTGACGCAGATGGGGATGGATCTTGATCGGTCGATGTACGCTTGTATTTCTGACGAGGAGCCACCGGGGTTAGACCAGAGCCGAGGAAAGGAAAGCAATGTGGTTCGCCAGTACTGACAGACCGCGGTGGCGTTGACGAGATCGCGTTCTGTAGGGAGAAATGTGACGATGTGAGCCAAGGTCTCCGAAGGGAACCGGTTGATGAGCGCGAGGCAGTTCTTGATATTCCTTGCCTTCCTGAGTATGGTCGAGATCCTCAAAATTTCATCGTCGATCTGCACCGAGCCCATGTCAGAGAGTTGGCTTGCTGTTGTACTGCGAAGTGAGGGTGGGTTCATCGCATGTTTATCGTGATTGACGTCGCAATAAATCCCCTCTCACCTAAGAGTTCTAGCGATGTTCTCCAACCTTTCCTCGACGACGTCGAGGAGTTGAGAAAACGAAGGCTCAGATTTGGGTTGTGTGGCCTTCATTGTGCGGTGCAAGGAGACCGGGTGGTCAGACTCGCGAACGACACGCACTACATATAGAGTGAGGGCTCGCGATGATCGTCAGAAATGAGCATCAGCAAAAGTCGGGAATCATCACTTCTGGGCGCCTTTGCTGATGGAGGTGGTCTCGGCGCAGGTCCAGCTTTGGCCTACGAAGATACGGGCGGTGATTCTACGGGGCGGGAGGTTCTGTAATGACCGCGACGTCCTCTCTAACAGGAATAGTACGATTCGCCTCGGCAAGAGCTCGTGAAACACCGTACAGCGTTTTGAAACACAATCGACCGCTGTGTCCGTTGAGACACTCCCAGTACATTCGCGTCATCTCCCCCCGCCGGCAAGGGCTTGTGGGTATACATTCATGATTTTGTTAAATACAGGTGGGGAATGCAGAAAGCAGGGTTCGCACGAAGTCCGCATAAAGGGATGTTTGGGAGAGAGAGAAGGCGTATTAAGAAGAAAGCAATAGACAGGATGATGAACGGATGAGAAGAAAACAAATGGCAGTGTTGCATGCAGTGGCTAAAAGGATACAAAGCTCAAAACGAAAGATGGATGGTATAATGAGAGAAAGAGAAAGTCGATCAATTCCACTCTGGAACGAACGGGGTGACCAGATCTGCATAATTGTCGTCATTCCGTCGTTGGTCCCTCCGTCCCCTGCCAAACACGTTCCTAAAGACATTCATAACGCCACCGGATGGCCTATCCGGCTCATCGTCGTCCTCCATACCCAACTCTACCTCGGCCGGGTAAAGCGTATCCAAGGTCTTGGCCAATCGTTTCATACCGCTTGAACCATCGTGCGTCGTTCTTCGGGAATCCTCGACGGCGGACGCGAGGTACGTAGCCATGTTTGGGAAACTGATGGGTAATGTCGGATAAGGTGTGTTTGGAGTGGCCGGGATGGTATAGTATTTAGACATTGGTGCATCTGGACCATCCCGAAGGAGCGCAGGTAGGGGAGACATGGTATATGAGAAGGGTAGGACGTTAACATCGCCATTCGTAAACTTGTGTGGAGCGTTCGAAGGTGGCGGGTTATCGATAGTCAGATAAATGACGGTTCTCCAATCCTGTGATGTGGTGTTCACCTTTGATCGAAAGATTAACGATGCACGCAGCACGAAGAAATTCAGATACTCACCCTTACGAATTGGACGACGGTGCGGAGTTTCAACTCCTGCTTGTTGTCTGCCAAGGCCTCGATAGAGGCTTCGATCCTGGACCCACCCAGGCGAGCCATCATCTTCAAGAGATGACGCCAATCCGGTGCCTGGATGTGGAACGGCACATACCTCCCAAAAGGTAGGTGGATGACACCTGGAACACCCCCTTTGAGCGTCGTTTTGATGGTCGAGATCTGGGGAGGGCTGTAACCGAGTGCTACAAAGGAAAGGGGGTAAGGTTGTTAATAACGCTCCGAAATTTCTTTTTTGCAGTATCGAAAGTCTTACAGACACCGGTCAACAATTTTTGGTCGATGAATGAATTCGCAGTAGGAGGGAGCAGTGTGGCAGGACCAGATGATGAGCCCGAGGACAGCACTGAGGGTGAGTTGAGCGATTCTTCCACGGTTGAAAGTGAACTCAGTTTGGTAGATACAGAGGGGCTGGGTATATTGCTAGTGGAACCGCTAGTGGACCCTGTATCCCAAGACTGAGAACGACCACCACCCGGTCTCTCGTCTCTGCCGGGAACTGGTGAAACACGACTGCTGGAAGACATGACTGCAGACGCAGATGAACTTCTGCCTAAATTAGGGCTATTGTTCGGTGATATAGGAGAGGGCTGAGTAGAAACGAAAGTCTGGGCGGAGGAGACCACTTGATGATATAGAGGGGGAGGAGGTTCAGATTCGACCGTAGAAAAGTTTGGTCGGTATGCATCGTGACGTCTCCGCGAGGTTGGAGAGGGTGCCGGTGCCGGCGCGAGAGTCAGCGGCGGGTTTATAGTGATCTCTGGTCTGGTGGGCGGGAGGACAGAAAGAGGTCCAAGTTGTGGATTGGATGGTCCAGCGGCAGCGGCAGCAATCTCTTCCTCAGCAATCTCTTCCGCAGCAATTCGCTGGGCGAGAGCCTCGTCGTCCTCAGGGCTTGGTCGGACTGGATACATCATCGGAGACGGTGCCTTACTAGGGGGCCGAGATGCCGAGAGGCGAGAGGTGTGCGGGAAAACCAGGGGTTCGGACATGGGCAATGAAGCGGGGCATGAGAGTGGTGAAGTCTTGGGGAATGTTGAAGGGCCAGGGTCGGCATTGGGAACGGGCATGGCAAAAGGTGATGCATACCTCATCGACTCTTCAATCGCCTTTGCCAGGTCCTCCTGTTCCCTGGAAACCTTGCCACAGTGTTCCTTTGCTTCCTGTTTAGAGAGGGCGATTACTAACGCAAGGTCCTTATCCTCGTCACTACCAGGCGTATGCTTAATGTCATTCTCGGGCTTGGGAGGTGAGCTAGTAGGGATTCGGGGCGGGGAAGAGAAACGTGGGGGAGGGTGGACAAAAAAGGGTGGTGCGGCTGTCTCAAATGGAGAAGAGTAGTGAGGAGATGTATCCGACCGGTACGGCGGACTTGGCGAAGGAATCGGGATCGATGGCGGGGGATGTGGAGGAGGGCCCGGTTGAGGGTAACTCGAGTGATAATTTTGAGGGAGGTGCGGGACTGGTGGTGGGGGGTTCGATGGTGGGATACGATTGAGCGCGGGGGAGGAACTGGATCGACGGGCAGACATAGGGGCTGGGCGGATGGGCACATCATCCCGCGCCGGGTGAGTGACAGGGAACGGATATCCTGACGGCTGGGGCCTTGAAGGCGGCTTAGGAGGGGGCACGGGGATGGGTGGGAACGCAGGACCTTGGGAGAATGGTACATGAGAGGGAGTCGGGAAAGGAAACTGAGGAGCTGGAGGCGGTGTGTCGAAGTAGGGATTGTTGTCGCCGAGGGTGGACCTGGTTCGAAGTCTGGCACCCCCAGGAATGAGAGTGTTCGGCAAGGGGGGCTGAGAGTACCTATGTGGAAGTTGTTGGCTGACTGCAGTGGGATAAAGCGCAGGAGCGGTATAATAATCGCGTGGATCGTGAGGGGGATAGGGCGCAGTAGGCGGACGAGAGTGATGACCTGTGTCCGGAGGAGCAGAATGAGGATATGGCTGAGACCATGGCTGGGGCATAGAGGATCTATGGACCATAGGGCGATCCATGAGTCGAAGTACGGTGAAAAGAAAAAGACAAGTAGTTGGTTTTATTCAAACGGAGGATCCCCAGACCGATCGATGGGACGGAATCTCACGTGATTGCTGTACACAATTCCGATGCCAGACCCTGCAGATCGGATCGCTGTTGGATACGGAAACAGGAGGCTGCTCTCTCGTATCTACACAACCCAGCACAGGTTACCATAGCATCCGCTAGACCGTCGTCAGGGCAATCCTCCTCCTCCTCCCCCTCGACAAAAGTATCTTGCATCCCCTCGCGTACCAGCTCACTTCTTTTGTTTAGCTTCGGTTTTAGTACGCTCCGTGAAGGCATCACAGCAGGTTCTCTCTCGAGTTCAATACGTCCAACTACGGCGTCCTTCTGCGGTGATGGTGCGTAAGTAACGGATCAAAACAGCTAGACGCCCGAGAGAGTGCGTTCTCAGTGTGCTCATGTTGACGTGCAGTGTCCCCCTCTCCTTTTGCCCTGCTCACAAGTCACTTGCTCTTGGTTCAAGTGGGACGTTCCATCTCCCACTCTCTCTACCCCCGCTCCGCTAGAGTTTCCAAGACTGGGGGCATTCTGTCCCTCCCACGATCTCAATGGGTCCATGCCCGAAGTCACCGAGGCACTTCCCCACTGGGTTGTGACATTATCAGACCATTCCCCATGTCAAAGGTTCCTGGATCCTATCCCTAGAGAGTAAATGACCTCCCCCCTCCCCTCTCTCATCGTTCCTCTATCTCCTCACGGCTAAGCTTTCAACCTTGCTCAGAACCCGTTGACACGTTCATTACTCCCGCAGGACCTTAAGGTGGCGTTTGCTTATCGCACGAGCACGTCCATACTCTCGAGGCGCCAGTGCTTACCGATCCTTCCCCGCATAACACGTTCAATGCGCCTTACTCTGCGGTAATACTGCTTACTCATGTGCCTTACATCCCGTGTTTTTCTACCCGCTGTGAGGGCCACCCCACTCGTTTACTTTTACCATATTTGAAGGAACGCTGCGCACCGCAGCAGAATTCTCACTGCGGTACCCGAATCATCACCTCGATGGATGCTGTGATATTCGACACTTGACGTTTTGGACAAGTGTCGCTTTGAAGTGCTGAATCAGACACGTTTGCTTCCTCGGGCATGACGTCGGGGGCATTAAGGAACTCGGGTTTTGGATGCACGCCCCGCGTCACAGCTGAGAAGCTGATTCATTTCGTAAGTGTCGCAATGAAAGAGTGCGTTAATGTTTATATGTCGAAAAACGCATTCATCGACATCTATGCGTTGACCCCCTCAAGGTTGACGAGACTGTTTGCCTAATCACCGGAACTTGGGGTTTCGCCCCAGATCGTATCCACTGGCGAAGCTCGCCAGCCTGGCATCCACCATATAATTCTCCTGTGAGATAACCCATCAGTGAGTGTTCGACGCAGAGCGACCGCGCGCGAACCTTCGAGCCGTATTCTACATTTCATTTCGTGTCAGAATCCCTCTGGAGTGTACTGACGAAGGTTTACCTTTGAGAATCTGATTCAGCTTGGCGAGCTCCACGACCCGGATCGTGATCGACTCTCCGTCATCCAACTTCTGTTCCGGCGTCTCGAGCTGGTCCTTACAACTGACAGCAACGGAGACAATCTTCATCGTCGCGTTCGTCATTCCTAGAGAGAAATCCGTTTCAGAAATCGCCGTCGCATCGGTTTGCAGTTTCAACCTGGATCAGAGGCGAGGATCGTAGAGACGTCGATGACCTCCTCGCCCACGTATCCCGTTTCTTCCTCCAACTCTCGCAACGCGGCTTTTTCTGGGGTCTCGCCCTCGTCCATGAGACCTGGATCCTTGTCAAAAGCGCCGCGATGGAATCGGAGTAGAACACATGGTCGTACCTGCCGGGAACTCTGCATAGCCACCACGCGAGGTCGGCAGCGACAGGATTTCAACAACGATTGCTGTGTGCTTTGGTGATTGGTGAGGCACCCACCGACGACGAACTTCTCAACGGGCGGTCTATATTGCTCCACTATGATGGTTGACAGGGGGAACGCGCCGGTCTTTGAGCGAATCACCGCGAAGATCGCGACGGCTGTGGTGAACGGAACAGTTTTCTCAGTCCTTCGGTGAAGAGTAGGAGAGACCTGTATAGTACCATCGACCCCGGTTGCTTTCCTGGTCAAACGCTCTGCGGATTCCCAAACGCGCTGAAAAAGAACTCAGGGTGAATCAACCCCGTCCATAAGTATCCAATTCCACCGAACCTGCACTCCCTTATCATCCTGCCACTTGATCTTATTCAGCGTCACCCATCTAGACGAAAAACGGGTCAGCCAAAGAGGCCAACTCGCGGCGGGGTCGAGGCCCCTCACTTTGCTTCGGACGCGGGGAGAATCTCCTTGGAAAGGATCTTTGGTTGTTGGGACATCGGACTCGATCTGAAAGACCTGGATTGTAATAGGGATCGTCTTGTGGCTGACCCAGAAACGTGAGACGGGATTTGCCAGAGCTGGACTCGATGACGTCGAGTGGTTTGAAGAAAGGACCCCATCTGTGATCTTTTCCCACGGATGCTCATCCACGGTATTCCCGAAATGGTCTTATCTGTTGAACTGGGGGCTGCCAGGCTGAATCGACTTCCTATCGTTGCACAACTGGACATCCCCCCTGCTGACCCCCAAATTCAATGGTAGTATGTAAGTGGGCTATCAAACAACTGACACTCTTATCTCGGAGCTTCTGCTGATGCTAGTGCTTTAACGGTGTTTTCCGGATTTGTTCACGACCCATCAAGTCAGTAACGACCCAGAGGTGCTACGGTGGACAAAACTCAACCCTCCCCTGAGAATCTCTTGATCACGATGCCCAAAATGGGCGTGGATCGGCATCGCGCGCCGAAGACCGAGGGTCCAATCGATATCAAGTAAAATGGCTGATGCAATACAACCAGCACCTAGCCACCACGACCCAGGGCGAAACTTTGCCCGGACTCGAGTTTCTGTGCGAGGCGTTGTCCGCAGAATCTAACGGCGACGCAAGCACGCGATGGTTGGAATGGTGATCGACGTCGTCCCGTCCCTCTCCGAGGGTGTCGTAGAAACTGTGGTTATTGTCAAGCGCAAAACCGTTCTGCAGAAGAGCCCGTAGGTCATCTCCATTTCCCGGCTCATTGTAATAATTCACAACCCTCAGACGTTCGTTGCGCGCATCAGCTGCAACAATAAGGTTGCTGTTAGATGAATCGTACTGTTGTCCTCTCCCGCCCTGCAAACAAGTAAACTTGATACAAAGTTTTAGAGCCTTGCGAATGATGGCGTTTGGTATGTTGGCAAGTGGGTATTCAAGTGACTGGGCCAACACTGTCGAGATAATGCTCCTCGCTGCATGCCCGAAGTCTACTGGCTGCTTGTTCTGGCGTCAGGTCCCTCTGCGGCTCTGCGAGCATTTCGTATCTAGGTATTGCCGTCAGTTGCTGGTACTGGACCGGAATGCGCGGACGCACCCGACGAGGAATTTGCGCACGCTGGCGCTACGCAGCAGCGGAGGGTAGAAATGCAGGTGCAAATGGATATCAGCATACTTTCCATCTGCATCGACGGATGTTGCAGGTGTGGGGAGCTGGTGAATGCCCATCGAGTACGCAAACGAGCAAGAAAAGAGGTTATCGTATCGCTTCGCCAACTGAGATAGAATCGTCGCGAAAGTGGCTTTCTCCTCCAGAGTTAGGTGCAGAATCGAGGCAACATGTCTGTGATGTGGAGTGACTGTTTCTGGGATTAGAGGCAAGTAAATCTAGGGATGATTGACACATACGAAGTATCTCATACGGCCAAACCGCCCACCATGGGACCACTGCCACCCAATGTTCGTTCTTCAAGACGACCCGTCCTTCATCATAAGGTACCCCAATCTCAAAATGTGCGTACTCCAAGATTAAATTGGGTCGTCCGTTAGGACCTTTCGGCGCGTCAGACTTGGGCAGATCGGTCCGCAAAGCATACTGTCTCTGGGACTCGATTTCTTTCGCGGGTTCAGAGGGAATCTTTGAGAGCGACCAGACTTGGCCGTGTGGATGAGGATTCGAACAACCCATGAGCGAGCCCTTGTTCTACTTGCGGATTTGCAAAACGCTCCCCGACCCCATAGTACAGCTGAAATCACACGCACTTCAAAGATCTGGATATAATTTATTCCATCCTCCGCACCCCGCTTAGTATACACCGCGCACCATTCTTCGATAACGCGCTCGATGTCGGGGATGGGAAGTCGAGCGAGCGTCAAATCGTGTCTGGGATGGAAGATGATGACGTCGCATCCGCCTTGAACGGGTTCCATCTTTAATAGATGGTGTGGTTCTGACGGCGCGACTGGTCCGGGGGGAGGTAATACGGCAGCGAAGTCGTTCATAAAGACCATAGTGCTTTCATAGGCTTCATTCCGGTGACCGCCAGCCCTGGCGTTTCCTGGACAGAGGTAACAATTTGGATCGTAGTGCGGGAGATCGGTTGACTGCGGCTGTTCCGTCTGGCCTTGCCAAGGTCTCTTTGTGCGATGCGGTGAGACGAGGACATGTTCGCCGGTCAAAGGGTTGTATCGCCTGTGTGGGTGAGTGGTGGGGTCAAAATCCATGAGAGTGATGGTTGTGAGAGACGAGTCCTGGAGACGACCGTTTATTTAGCCGAATGCTAGGTATAGGGCGCTTTATAGTGACACCTTGATGACCACCGACCACTAGTAATTATAGACCCCCCTCACTCCTCCAAACTGTCTTCGCTCTGCTACCCGTTCTGTTTGCCCATGCATCTTCCTTTCACCCCCAACCACGTCCAGCTGATTTCCGACTGCTACCCACCCCAACCACCCGCCCAAAACCCGACCCCGAACCCTCAGGAGCTCTCCCGTCTGCTCTACTATGCCTCAAACAAACCCGGAAAAGTCTCGAAGCTCGCCGCAGAGCTTGACAGACGGGTGAAGCTCGAAGCACGAAAGGCGCAGGCGGGGAACGTTCGTGCTAGAGCGTGCGTCCCGCCACCCCTGATGCGTTCATGCTGGCTCATCCATCTCATGTTGTCTTAGGGCCCTCTTGATCACGCTTTCAATCTACAAATCCTTGGTTAATGAATGCCGAAGAGACATCTCCCAGCTTTCCGCTGCGCTCATCTCCTCTGTCAACACCACCCTAACCTCCTTACCATCTGATCTCGAGGTAGCCGCTAAGGCTGCGAGTGTGGTGCGTTAGGCGCGCTAAACCCAAAATGGCAAATACTGAGTTGAGTTTGGTTTAAAGTTGACGGCTTGGCTCGTTTACACGGATGGCCATGTCATCAATGTCGAACAGGCCGTATCGAAAGAGTATATGACCATCTTGAACACGTTTTCTACCATGAGCACCGTAGAGTCGAAGTCTCACGATCATGAAGTACGAAACAGGTACGTCGGTTGACTCGGTAATTTCTGAATCTCTTGACATGACCGTCACATTCGTAGGACGCGTCTCGTTGGATTAGCCGTTCTCGATGGCGTTGCCTCCTCGGAGGCTCTTTTCAACTGCAGAAACCACTTCAAGGATCAAGTTACGTCCATCGTCACAGGCCTAATGGTGACCATTTTCCAGGTCGACATCCCAGTGCTAGAGCATGCGTAAGAACCTTCAGAGACGGTACATACGCGAACAAACTAACGAGCGACTCAGAGCCACATCATTGAAGGACCCTTCGGCTTCTTTGCCATATTTCTCTCGCTCACGACCAATCAACGAGCGGCGGGCGGGATCGATACACTTGCACAAAGATGGCGAAAAGGGTCCCTCCCTATCCGATGTTGCCAGTTCTGCGCTTTCGGTCTTCAGAGCCATGGTCACCCAATCGACAGGAGCCCAGATCGGGTTTATACTGCAAGCCGCGTTCAACAGCCTCGACAAAACAAACAACTGGGGGAAAATCGATCATTGTCGGTGGCTGGCTCAGGCTGGCGCGGAATGGGCTCAGTATCAACATCGTTATGCTGTTCCTACGCGGCTTGTTGAACGATTGCTGGAGACCCCGGATTCCACCTCTCAACCAATGCATTCTGCTCTGACTTCCATGGTCACCACCGTGTTCACCTCCCCCACACCTCTTGTCAACATCTCGACATCTGACGTTGTTTCCAACCTCATCAGCCTCGTCCTACGAAGAACTGCAGTCAACCCTGACGATCCGTTGCTCCCAGCCCTCGTCGAGAGTATCAGCTCATTAGGAACGCATGTTTACTACGCGGACCAGATTCAAGACCTCGCTGGGGAACTCATCAGTCGACTTGTCACCATCGAATCCCGCAGTAAACCCGTGCTTTCCAACAAAGGACGTATTCAAGCTATCCGCAGTTTACTCGCAGGATTACTCGGGCTCGTCCAAGCCGCGGACATACAATCTGTGAAACATACTGGCGAGATTGATGGCTCAAAAATGCCGGGCATCTCGACCGTCTTGTTGAACCAGAAGGATGAGGCCGAACATGGCCATAGACGAGTACACCCCTCCCGGCGAACCAAGATTAGCCCTGAGGTATGGCAGGATACACTTACACTGCTTTGTGACGGAGAATACGCTGTCCGTGCAGATTACGCACAGGCTCTGGTATCATACATCGACTTCGAGATTCCTAGGAAGGGTGATCACACTGGACCGGACGGAATCAAACGGGGCCCGGACATCAGCGAGGGACCTGTAAAACAGGCCAAAACTGCAGTAGCGATCATGTACGGTGACTCAGTGACAAGGTTTTCGAACGCGTTGCATGCGTATGTATATGCTTTGGCAACGTCTGCGTCTCTTGGAACAGGGACAGGTGCGCAGAATAGCATCTCGCCTTCTCCGACCCCTTCGCAGAACGACATTCCTGCAGAACACAATATATTCGTCGTGCCGGTACGGGATGCGGAGATCAAAGTAACCCCTCCTACGCCGATGGAGTCATCTCATAAACTGTTTAACGCGGACTCTGGGGAGAGGACTAGAGAGGAGGATGAGAAGGAGGAAAAGAAGAAAACGGGGACAAACGGGAACGGAAACGGGAAAGCGGAGGAAAATAACAAAGACTCCCCGTCTCACTCTGAACCCCAGAGTAGACGATCGACGATTGCTGGAACCCGAGGACTTCGGCACGTCTCTGGGATACAACGTCTGTTGGACTGGTTCCCTGCTGGACCACAATCCGAGAAATCATCCTCGGCGACTCTCTCGGACTATGGACACATCCTGAATATCCTGGTGGCGGTCCACGAGCACCTACCCGTCAGGGCGTTGCTGACGAGCGTTCCGATGTTATTGACACTGGACGAGGTGTCGAAGGGGTACCGGGAAAGGGAGCCACAGAGGTATAATGCTCTTCAGGAGGTGTTGGCGAGGGTGTGGTTGACGGTCGGAAGGATATGGGACTGCGCTCTAGTCCTCGAAGAAGCTGAGGAGGTACGCTGCTCCTTTGCCTATTCCGAGTGGATGGCCGAATGATGGATACGTTTTTTCAGGTCCTAGCGGTGTTCCCTTCCCCATCTAACTTGTTGATACCAACCCCCTCGAGGCCTGGAATATTGCCCCCCCCGCAGACGGCACAGGAGTTTGAGGAGGGTGTCGAATGCGTACCTTTCAAAGGGGTAAACTCTGCGGAGTGGCTGGCCGCGCTCGTTGCTTCATCGAACGTTCAAGAGGTCACAGGGTTAGACTCTTCGGCTCTCCAAGAAAGGTTAACCAAGAAGTGGACCGCAGAGTCCGCGCTAAAAGATTGTAAGGCCTTCGAATATCGCATAGTATCTCTTGGGACTAATGGGTATTCTGAACAGCTCTAGAGGCGCAGGCCAGTCCAGACGCTTTCCGAAACCACTCTTTGCTTCGGGTCACACCTACTTTGATGAACATCGACAACCTCTCCCTCCAAAGTCTCGGAAAGTTCAACCGAGGGGTGGGCGTGACCGACCTTCGAGATGCGCTGGAAGGACGAAGCAGCATGTCGAATCCGGCCTTGGTCGCCCCACGTCCGGCATCAGTCAATACCTTTGACCGTCCAGCTACGGCAAACCAGGAATCCATCCATAAAGCTCCGAGCGTGCGAAGCAGTGGGACGAGGAGGGTGGTTTCCGCGACGGCGAAACCGAAAAAGAGGGTTCCGGGTGCTCCCAAGGAAGTCAAGGACGCGTTGGATAGGTTGGGCATTGGGAGTCCCAAACTGAACGGAAGCACGCTCAGGACCTCGTTCAAGTCACCTTCGAACAGGTCTGAATCTCCGTACGGCTTTGCACCTGTTGATCGTCCTCCCATGATGTGCTGATCAAACCTTTCTCCTTCCAGAAAAACGGTTTCCTCTCCAAACCTCTAGCTGGTAGGGCCTCGCCTTGGATTTGGACCGCCAGTGATCGTCACACACGGACGTCCGGCTGCCTTCTAGACTGGGTGTCATTGCTTTACGATATATCTCGCGGTAATTTCCTCGCTTTTCGTGCGGCCTCTTCTACTTCATCGAGAATCACGCCGGTATTTATGGTAGCAATGGGGAATATCATAATCATGGGTTTGCACAGGAAATTTGACGTTGTTTATTTTCTACCGCGGTTGGTGGAGGCCATCCGCCTTCTGAGCTCTTCCTCCCTCTCACGCCAGTAGGCGATCTCGGTCTGTGCCTTGGGGTGAGCGCTCGGTCGCGGACCATTCTGTGCGGGTAGTCGGTCAGATGTGTGGAGAAAACACCTGTTGCGTGACTCACACTCAAGCCACTGAGGAGCAATTCGTAGAACCTTCCTTGTGCCGTGCTCCGTGCGGCTGGATCGTTGATCCTCTCTGTGTGCTTCAAAATCAACTTGGACAGCTCTTGTCTTAGTCGGAGCAAGCTGGAGTAAGTGAGCGTGTTAGCTCTCACTCCCTGATCAACGCCATTCAACACACTTGGAGAAGATCATCGTTTCCTCTTCTTGAGCGGTCAACGTAACAAAGGCTTCGAATATCGTCACATATCGATTGCAGATCTGATAGGTTCAACGATTGAGAATGAGCTTGTGGGGTCATGACGTTGAGTGCTTACGGTAGCCACGGAAGCATCAGTCGTGCTCACACCTCTGCCAAAGAATCCGCCGACGGACCCAGAACCAGATACACCATCCGCATACTTTTTAAGTTGCTCCACGCGCTCCGACATGGCTTTCTGGAACGCAGGCCACATCTGCAACCTCATGGTGAACAGTATGGTCTCCAGTGGAGCGCACGCTCGACGCTGAGTTTCATTCACGACGTCCTCCGTCAGCCGAATCATAGTGAGCAACGGTATGATCGGGGGAATCGGGTCCATGCACGATTTGACAAAGGTCTGATGTGTAATCCATTTGGGCGGAGAGGAATACAGTGGCGTAGGAAGAATTATCACCACGAGGAAAACGGATTTAGATCATAGCAACGGCCACGCAAAGAGCTTACCCACCTGAGTATACTCCACCGCGGGATCTGCGATTTGTTTCCACACCGCGTTGAGCGCCACCTGATCCTCCTTGGACAACTGCACTGGTGGGCTCGGTTGCGGCGTCGCGCCTCTCGCGACGAAATAAATCGGTGCAGGGTTCGAATTCGTATCCACGGTCACAGGGGTGGCGAATGAAGTCGAGGTCGTCGACGAGTGCGCCCCTGCGGGCGTTCCCACCTCATCATCTTGAACCGTGAATGACATGTTTTCGGGTGCGATCGAGGGGGACATTGGGGTCTCCTTCCGAACCGGAATTGGATTCCCGTCAGGCGAGAAGAATGTGGTGACAAACGTGTATTCTGCGGTCATGTTGTCCATCAGAACCAGGAGCGCCGACCGAAGCAGCGATTCCATCGGTGCTTTCTGTCGGGCGGCGCGAATCATTAGGGTACGAAACGAGGATTCGGCGCGAAGAACGCACGTAGTTCTTATCATCGCCCATGTATGCCAACGTGACCCCGGGTCCATCAATTCGAGCGCACTCCAGCCTTGACAGGTCAAAGGGCGGCGTTGCCTCGGAACTCACGATACTCTCAGCTTTCTCTATACCTCGTGCCTGGAAATGATGGAAATTCTGATTAGACTGACGGACACAAGTCAATCATCTGAGTTCACCTTTATCCAAGATAGACTCCGAGTGTACCGCCTGAACCCCGTTTCATAATAAACTCTCGCGGCCGAGATGTAGGACTTTTGGAACTCCAACGCCACATTCGGCGCGCGCCGTTGAAGGAAAGTGTATAGCGGCCGGTATTTCAGAAGCACTGAAGTCTGAATTACTTGCATATTTGTTGTCATGCTGGATTTTATTGGTTTTAAAATAGCCATGAAGAAGGCGCGTATTTTGCCAGTGGCCTGGTTAAGTATGGGGTGAGGGGGGAGTGACCGCAATAATACTTATGAGGAACATACAACGAGTTGCACTTGTGCCATCAATTCTACCATGTCTTTTGCCGCTTTGACTCTTCCTCTCGCCTGAAGGGTATCCAAGTGTTGTTCCAGCTCTCCAATCGAAGGCATCCATGAGTCCGAGATATCAGTGTCCAAAATTGTGGATATTAGCGATGGGGGAAGACATATGTCCGTAATCAAGCTTGACAAGGGCCTCTCGATTTTCTGTCCCATAAATGCGGTAAATGGTCCGACATCGAGTGGTTCTGTGGGTGGACTCACCCGACGGCTCTTGAGTTTACTGTCCAGTTGTTTGCTTCGGCCCTGTAAATCCGATATTTGTCCGGAGACAGCACCCAAGTCCCTTTGAAATGTGGACAAGAATGATTCAAGTGAATCCAGTAGATTCAGGCCTGTCTAATGGGGCTCAATGTCAGTCTGGGTACTCGAAGGGGGTGAAACAAGAAGACGGAAACGTTCCTGCACTTGGTCATGGAGATCGACAAAATCTTTGGCCTTGCTTGAATACGATTCTAAGTACGCGTTCAGGAACATTTCTTACACCTCAAGTCAACGAACAGGACTTACGTCGTGGCGACGAGTTCCCTCCTTGTTGTTCATTGGACACAACGTTGGGCATGACGATGACGGCGGTGGCTGGGAGGTGGCTGAGCGCCAGCGCGTCTCTTTCCAACGGAACGCGATCACCATCTTTCATGTCTTTTCTTCAATGCCCACTAGCGAACTCTCGGATGCGCTCAATCCAAATGTTGTCCGACAGAGAAACTACGACGATCTCCTAGTTTACCGCGACCAACAGGTTCACTCCAACTCTCATCACCCGAACTTTTATTATGAGCAGCAACCGCAGCAGCCACAATACGGGCACGTCCCCCATAGAAGCGAGTTAGAGCTTGCGGTAGTCGAACCCACGCCACCTCAGAGGTATGTCCTCGTGCTGTCGCACGTTTGTTTTGTAGTGACGAAATGGTACAGGCCACAACCTACCCCCCTTAATCCTGCGCAGGAGCTCTTACGATTATTAGCAAGCCTGAAAGAGTCCGAGCGAACGGAGAAGAGCCGGAGACTCGCCTGGGAGAGTGAACAGGAGGCCAGACTCGTTCAGATCCACGAGGAGTACGAACGGAGATTTCGGACCATGCAAGAGGAGATCGATTCGCTCAAAGAGTATATTCGACATTTTGGATCTGCTACATCCCAAACCTCAGCCCCTGATATCCCCCACGAATCGACACCGTTCCAGGATCTTCCTCAGGACCATCTCTCCAATCAGGACGCCGCTTATCCTTTGTTTGTCCAGGGATCGTCCACAGATTCCGTCCCCTATCAAGGCAGCGGAGCATTAGGCGGTCTTACCAACCTGGGAGAGAACGTGCCATGCACGCGCAAGAGAACTACCCCTTCGTCTTCGGGCGATGATGAGAGTTCAGAAGACGATGAAGCGACAAAATCCCAGCGACCCAGCAAGCGCATTAACGGCCACGATACTCGTTGCTTAACGATACAGGTATGCAGAGTGATACCTGTCATTAGTGTGTATTGTCAATCATCGAGCCATCTGAACAGCATGCGATGCGATCTCACCTCAACCGCCTCATGGGTACAAGTGAGGATGATCCACTTCCGGCAAACCACATCGAAGGCGCACCATTAACTGACGATGAACCCATCCGCTTCATTTGGGTGAGGACTATCAAGAAGTCCCAACACAACACACGAATGAAGAAGCGTGTCATAAACGACCTCATAGAGAACAAGGAGCTTTACGAGCACGTCCCTCAGGACGACTTCTCTGAAGATAATCTGGACATGGTGTTTGATCAGACGTTCTCGACGTTGAGGAACAGATACAAGGCCCAGACTGATGTCAACGTCGCCCAGAAGAGGAAGGAGAAGGAGATCAACAAGATGATAAAGACTCGAAGGGCAAACCGCAAGCGTGCGGTGAGTGTTCCGAATATTACTTTCGAGTGGACGAGCTTACCATGTAACCAGAAGTTGGAACTGCGCAACGCCTGCCGTGAGAAGAGCGAGTCTTATTCTCATCCAGCTTTCGACGGGGCTTTTCAGTTGGAGTGCATGTCTTCAGAGGAATCCGAGGACGGTTCTGTATCTGATCAACCACAATCGAGGTCGAGCGGGCGGGCACCCAAGTTGGCGGTAATTCGCGTACGGGGTCCCGGTTGGCGAAGTTCTCGACTGGTTAAACTGTTCCAGATCCTGGACGAACTTGGGCAGAATGATAGCACTCTTAGTTCAACCCTTCCCCGCGGAGATAAAGGCAAACGGAAGCTGACAGGAGAGACGAAGGACATGAACAAAGCTGGGGCCTTCGTTCTTCCTCCGAAAGGGATTTCCTTCTGGATGGTCAGTAAGAGGTGGGTGAGGCGTGCGAACATTGTTCACAGGGATTTGGGGAATCTACTGAGAGGGTTGATCGTTGAGCATCCTGGGTTCGATTGGCGGTCGGGTACGGCAATGTTGGGACACGAGAGTGAGACCGAGGAGGGACCGAGGTATCGGGTGCAACAGTATAATTCGTCTAGTAGTCTACAGTACGCTTTAGCACATCCATAGCTTTAATCTCAGTATAATGGCCCCAGGCGCTAAAGGCTTTGGACAACAAGGCCAAACAACCACCTTCGGAGATCGGAACGCGTCAGCTCTCAACTTACCATTCGATTACGCGGTCCACGCCCCACTGCACGACTTTTCCGCTGTAACTCTTGACCATGGACCCTGCAGAACTCGGAAGCTTAATGGGTCAAGTCCCTGGTGCCAGGGGAGGTGCGCATGGAGGCGCAGAGGTCACAATGCCCGATAAGTAGGTGATCTGCGGCTACTTTATTCAAGAGTTACCAACCCGACCGTTTTTTCTTATAGCGGAGAGGTCGTGCATATATCTTCGCTTGCTCTCCTAAAGGTATGCCTTACAAAATGATTTCTACCCACCTGTTTTCATGCGGATCACAGATGTTAAAACATGGCCGAGCCGGAGTGCCTATGGAGGTCATGGGTCTCATGCTAGGCGAATTCGTGGACGACTACACCGTTCAAGTCATCGATGTCTTCGCGATGCCCCAATCCGGGACGACAGTTTCCGTAGAATCCGTCGATCACGTTTTCCAAACGAGAATGCTCGAAATGCTGAAGCAAACCGGACGACCTGAATCTGTCGTTGGGTGGTACCACTCACATCCAGGGTTTGGCTGTTGGCTGTCGAGCGTCGACATCAACACCCAGCAGTCGTTCGAATCCCTCACCTCCCGCTCAGTCGCGGTCGTGATCGACCCCATTCAATCTGTCAAAGGAAAGGTCGTAATTGACGCCTTCAGGCTCATTAACCCGCATACTGTCCTCGCCGGTCAGGAGCCCCGTCAGACGACGTCTAACATCGGACACATCAACAAGCCCAGCATTCAAGCCCTGATCCACGGACTGAACAGGCATTATTACTCGATCGCCGTGAACTACAGGAAGACAGAGTTGGAACAGGCGATGTTGATGAATTTACATAAGAGGAATTGGACGGAGGGTTTGAGGTTAAGGGACTTCAAGGGGCACCAAGAGAACAATGAGAAGGCGATCAAGGTCAGTTATAGATCTTTACATATTTGAACTTTTGGTCTGATGGTCTTTGGCGGGTTAGGCAATGTTGTCCCTTTCGGAGGCATACAACAAGTCAGTCCAAGAAGAATCGACGCTGTCGGCCGAACAGCTCAAGACCCGACACGTTGGGAAGCAAGACCCGAAACGTCATCTGGAGGAGGCGGTAGAAAAAGCGATGGGAGATCAAGTGGTCCAAAATCTTGGAACGATGTTACTGGCAGAACTATGATTGCACGCACCCATGTATTACCACGTTTTTGGAAGTGAGGTCGCGGCCAAAGGATCTCGCGTGATACGGCCTAGTTCCGTCCAGCCATGGGATTTTGCTATTTGAATTTGTGGGTCAAAAACCCCTTTCGCTGGCTACGGCGTCCTGTATACGGCGCTCCGTCGGTCAAGCAAGTGATGGAATTACGACCAGGTTTGATTACAGCCAAAACAGTAAGTCTATGCGAGGGACAGGAGTCTGGTCACCTGGTCAGTATCGTGATCATGACGGGAGGGGATACGGAAGCGTCAGAAACATACAGAATCCGTGACAATCTGTGCCGTTTCGAAAGTGGCCTAGTGTGGGGGCCCTAGAGCCTTGGTTTCTTTGAATGGAGAGGGATTATTCCCATCATCTTTGCCCTTCTGATGGCTTTACTGAGCCGTCGCTGGGATCTCCATGTGAGTTGTGTCTCTGCCCTGCTCAAGACACGACCCATGTCGGTCACAAAGTAAGAGAGGAGATTAGGGTTGAAGGACTCTCGAAGCGGGTCTATTCCAAGCTGATGGAAGACATCCTTCCTACGGGACTCTTTGGCGGGCGGACCGAGATAAGGACGTTTGAGGATGATAGGTTTCTTTGTTCGACCCTTCATTGTGAACGACCCAGGGGTGACAGGCTGTCCGGAGGATGTGAGTCGCCGCTAGTACCCGTGTCCACACAGACAATGAGACTAACCTTGTACACTTGGGAATCTTTAAGCATTCCATCCGTCCACGTCCTCAAGTTCGCTGCGGAGCAGTTGGTTCCTCGGAAAAGTGGAGGCGGGTGGAGAGTCACGTACATGGAGAGAATTGTTGCGCGGCTTCCTCTTCCAGGCGCGACTGGGTCTCCTCCACCAGGTCTGCAAGTTTCTGGATGGAATCGGAGGGCGCGGCATTTGACCGTGTGGTCGAAAATGCGCGAGTAGGGCTCGCCCTGAAGGGGGAGACGCGACGGAGGAGGGTGAGCATTGGAGTAGACGGGGCGTTGCGGATCAAAGCAAGGGAGAGCGAGACCAGACCCAAGTCGCTAGTTCAGAATTTATTCCAGATTGTATCTGTATTTCGCTCGTCGTTGGCGACGATGTGAGGGACGTTGAGGCGTCTTTGAGGCGGGTGAACAAAAGAAAATACGAAATACAGGGCGGCACTGAATAAGCAGCCAATCATTTAGACTGGTTACTGTTCTCGCTCTCACTTGCTCCTC
>Ga0307514_10001066_pt1 | contig 39154 bp, 46 predicted proteins | sample 16_EM_MG_FD_203088 | JGI IMG/M metagenome (GOLD analysis project Ga0307514, IMG submission 203088) | Populus trichocarpa ectomycorrhiza microbial communities from riparian zone in the Pacific Northwest, United States - 16_EM | ecosystem: Host-associated > Plants > Roots > Unclassified | place...
ATCCTAAAACCCGTTTCCTTCTGTGGAGTTGGTGATCGTGTTTACGACTTTAATTCCAACCAGCCAGCTTGCTTACTCAAGCAAACCAGAGGTCTCAAGAGCTTAAGAAACTCTGACCAAGAACCTCATAACTCGACAGCGCAGGTGGACATCGGCGATCTTCGGTACAGGAACTGTACACTGGAAGATCGGGTGTTGAGGCTGGAGGAACAGGTCCGGGACCTGATGGCCTTCCGAACGGTCCTTCAACACGGGCCGGGGAATCCGATAGTGGTGGAGGACGACGAGGACGAGGTGGAGATTGTGGAGGATAGCGAGCTGGAGCGGGAGGTACTCATTGAGGAGATGACGCCGGCCGAGATCCGGGAGGTGAGGGAGATGACGCCGGGAGAGTATGCGGGGCGTTTGATCCCGATCGACGAGATAGAGGAGGACGGTGAGGTCTGGGAGGACGAGAGGGCTTTCAGGAGGGATAGGTTGACCGAGGATATTAACCCGGTCCCTGGATATCCCGAGCCTCCGGAGTATATACCGCCTCCTGTATACGACGAGTAGATCTCCATAATCCGAATATTGTCCTTGTGTCACGTGACTGTTGTGAGAATTGAAAGATAAAGTGAGTGTATAAGGGGAAGACATAGTAAGCATAGATGAGTCAAAGGAAAACATATGGAAAATGAGAATAAACATATGAAAGGAAATGGGTATAGAACGAATGAATTGAGAGTTGGACTTAGTGAGATAAAGAGTTGAGCAAAAGTAGCGTAAAGCTACACGCGCGATAACATTTGCCTTGGAGTTGCATCCAAACTCCAAGGTTCACTTGCGTGGGATCTCGTCTCTTCTTCCAAGAAGGAAGACCCAAACTCACTCGTGAACCTCAAACACCCAAGCGGAATCCTGGCGGTGGGTGCAAGCATTGATACGAACGGGGAGGTTTTGAGTGCGAAGGCAGTTGGGACAGGAAGAAGGTTAATGACTGGATCTGTGTGGTGGTAATCTTCCGTGTAGTAGATGCTTATGGATATCCCCCGAACAAAATGTTTCGGCCCGGGGTCGAACCGGGGACCTTTCGCGAGAACTCAGTGTGAGGCGAAAATCATAACCACTAGACCACCGAAACGACAATTAGGAGAGCCTCATTAGACAGACAGCAAGTCAGAGTGGATCAGATCCAAGGCTACAGTATACATTGCAAAAGTCTGAGTTAGGGATAAGTTAGAGTTCTACTGTTGTAAAAAATTTGAACAATTTCTATTGCGAAAGCTTCGCGGCCGCCGTATTATTTCTGGTACTCTTCACGAACGACATCGCATTCGTCCCACCAGTTCCCTTCACCCCGCCCTCTCCGGTTTGACCGAAACTTTCCGCAGCCCTCCTCGCAGGGCCGGCAATGTAAATGGCTACGATCCTGATATGGGTGTCTCTGAACTCCTTCAAAGACTCTACGGAAGCGTTGAACGCGTCCAATAATCCCGGGTGATCTTTATTGGCTTCGACGAGAGCGTTGAGGGGACGGGGGTTGTTCTCGAGATGACGGAGGAAGTTGCGGTGGTGGCGAGGCATATACATCCTCATCCTCCTCAACCACTGTCCGGAGGAGGGGTTCTGTTCGTGAGAGACCCCGAGAAAGATATCCAGCGCGGAGATGAGAGAGCTCTGGCCAGCTGACGGGCCAGAAAGCTCGGTTGGTTGAACAAAAGTAGGGTCTTCATTGATTCCCTCGAAGACCCACCCGATTGCTGCTGGACCAGAATCTTGGCCCTTGAACCACGGCCGGATCTGGTCATAAAAGAACTCGGGGTCGCATCCTTGTCGGACGTCTGCGAGAAGTTTGGCGAGGTTCTTGATCACGACAGACAGCTTTTGGAGATAGGAAGTTATACGCCGTAAAGCGGTTTTATCGCCAACGAAAGCTTCGTCCATGGTCTCTCGCATGAGTTCCAAGGCCTCAACACCACGGAACTCGATACGAATGGAGGCGAGATAGAATTCTTCTTCATCCCGTGTTCCGGTGAAAGTCGTCAAACACTTGAGGTTGTCTAACGCCGGTGCAGAGGCAGTGGAGGAAGCGGAGAGAGGGAACAACAGGGCGTCAAAACCCTTCTGCTCCGAGGGAGGTGCTTGGGGGCGGATTAGAGCCCAATTATACAAAACGTTATCGGAGTAGGTGATGATCGGGGGGAGAAGGAGTTGCTGACAAATCCTCAGCAAGGGTATGGTGATCCCTCGAGGGATGACCGGTTGGACATCTTCTGCTTGGGTATGGACATAGTATTGTATGACCCAGACAAGGATCTGGTGAGCTCGCCTCAACCATACTTCGGAAGTTTTGAGTCTATCGGTCGATAAAACGGGAAGCTAAAGTGAAATGAAAAAAAGAAAAGAAAAAGGTGATCACCCATCACATCGGCACTTCAATGGGCGCCACTCGAATTGCGGCGAGGATCCTACTCACCTTGCGCACATCCTCTCTCCAAGCGAGGGACTCAGCACGGTCGTCGTCGGAGGTGATGGGGCCGTTGTAAAGCTTCAACCTCTTCGTCAACGCAGAGTCCAAGACCTCTTCCCAAGCCTCCCACTCGCTTGGGAGACGAGTAAGCGGGGGTACCGGAGGCATGAAGCCCGTTCGGTTATCGACATCGAAGTCATAAGCGGCGAGGGTTGTGGTATCTGTGATACCGCGGGGTAATGGCCCAAGTGTCACATCGGGTCGCGGAAGTGTGAGGAAGTGTTGAGACTGTGAGAGCAAATCGAAACTGGGAATCCTCCCGGTCATTGCGGGCTCCAGTGGAGCTGAAAAAACGGGTAAACGAGTCGATGAGGAGGGGTCCATGGTGAGAGAATTTTAAGAGGTGTAGTCATGCTGACGGATCGTTCCTAGAATTTGTAGGCCTGGCCCACTGCACCCTCTCTCGACCAACCGAGTAGTGCTGCCGTGAGCTGAGCCAACTCAGATTCAACTCAGTAGATCAAAAGGCTTTCCCACACATGGGAAGTTGTGAATATCAAGGAGGGGTGACGAATCTTTGTATTTTTGTCCACATCGTGATAAACAAATGCACTTGTCCACCGTTCATCCGGGCCGACAGGAACGAGAGCACGCATAGAGATACGGTCGAGATACCCTGTGGTGCGACAGGAGAGCCCTTCAGCTTGAGTGGTTATCTGGAACGAAAATCATCGTATACCCGTCGGTTCTTTCCAGCAATTGAACTCGGTTATTCCAATGTGAGCTGATCAATCAACTCAGCTCACGGCAACACTAGCTAGGAGAGTCGGTCCGTTGGTTTCTCCCACGCAAGCCCCCATGTTCCGCTCGCTTCCCGAGCATGTGGGAAAGCAATCTGTTACATTGTTATCGCTTCAGCTGGTACAGACCATTACAGGGTACACAAAAAATGATTATAGATATACAAGAAGGGTGAAGGTGGTGCTTTTAAATCCAGAGCATGCAGACAAAACGCACACAAAGTGCGGACTATGCAGTCAAAAAGCGAAGACGAAAGCGAATATTGAAGATCAATGTGAACGTCCTTGCACCAAAGGGGAATCTTTACGTATAATGATAGATGCAGATGGTTTATGATTCGAGTTTCCGGTCCTCGAACATTCTCTATGTCTATGGGGGATCATCCGTAGATGATTCTGAAAGGGAGTCGGTAAAAATGCTCCGTGCAGAGGTAGATAAAATGTGGACTGACCCTCGAGAAGTGCTGGATATCGGCTTGAAGTCGGTTCGACCAGAGTTCACGAAATGCCTGGCAACTTCTGACCAATCATCACGCGAATCCCAGGTGATTTGGCTTGGGGGATCAACTTCGACCGGCATCACTTGTGACATCCCGCCGCATTGGATGGAGACGACAGCAGCACCGATACCGCCGTTTCGCCTGCACCTATCGTCTCTTCGCTGAACATCGGCGGCGACATTTGCGTCAGCCCCAGTGACGTATGTTCGAGGAACGACGTGGGTTCCCTTGATGGTGAAGCTGGATTGGGTAAAACCGTATAAACAAACGGGTAGGTCTGCTAATATGACCAAGTTGGCTCACCAATGGAGCGAATCGGGGGCACCCGGGTGGTAATCGAGCTCAACAATGAGAGCTTGCTGACGAACGTTGGCAGGGACGCGCTTCAGCTGGAGGGCTTGAAAAACGACCCAATTGAGAAGTTCTTGATGAGCGGAGGTAAATTTCCGTAGGTTTTTGACAACGTTCTCGTCGTAATGGCCACCGACTGGTTGTTGCTTGGCAGCGGAGAGTTGAGAAGCAGTGTGCTGACAGATCGATTTGTGTGACGCCCAATGACGCTTCTGGCAGTCAGGTGACTAGATCGAGGTCAGTGAACAGATCCTCAACCGAGCGGAAGGGAGACGTACACAGTATTGGGTGGTCATGCATCCTCCGCATAATCTGAACCGAGGACCCGAGGGGGATTCGACGGCACCGCAGTCGTCGCAAAGGCGATGTCCTCGTGACTTGGAAGTTGGGTGGGATGGCTGAGTGTAATAGTTGGCGGCGGCGGGTTGCGCGTAGGAGACCATGGCTTATTATGAAGAAAGTGAAGATGGGAAGGCGGATGCGGAGGTGGAAGCGGAAGTGTTTGTTGGGGCCATACCGCTGTTGCTTCCGTTGCTTATATACGGCCTTTGGAGGATACGGAAACAAAAGGGGTGAAGGAGAGGGTACAAGCAGTGATTCGAGTCGTAAAGACAAAAAGGCTTTTGTTCGTTGTGAGACATTCTGATTAGACGAGGGTGAAGAGGACCTCTCCCTGCTTTCAATTTACCCAAATGACAATAAACGAGAACGACGACCGACTGATCGACTGGCCAAAGACAAAAGACGGCCATCATCAGCGCCCGGTCCGTCCATTGCCGAGACAAAAGCAAAATGAAATTCCCACACGTTACCCGCTTGCATCTGAATACTCCTCCCTCCCAGATGCAGATTCGATAACTCTCTAGCGACCACTTCAAATTCAAGATCCAAGTATGGCTACGCTTGCTGCTGGGACCATCGCTAAGATTCACTTCGACAGGTTCGACGTTCTGGATCGCCGGTTGAGCCCTCCACCGCATCGTTCGATCTCATCATTGCTGGCTTCCAGATCTCTATCTACCGCAGTTTTTCATCCTCGTTTTGTCTCGTCTCTCATGCTATTGCAGCATCTAGTCGAATTTTCCGACAAATGGATCGATCTCGATCGCAGACCCTCGAACCTTGGTTTGGGTCCGTTCACACACCCACGCATTGCCATCGTCTTCAGCTCTCGTAACAAACTCTCGACGCGTAAACGAGGATGTTACGGATTAGGTTTAGCCCGTCTTGGAGTTCCAATGTTCCATTTTGAAACGTACACGTCCCGCCTTTATGATTGTCTCCCGATCGAAGAACGAATCGGATCCGTGCTTGGAACTTTGCACAAGTCACCGAAGGGTCGACGCAGCGTGTAAATCTTGTCAAAATATGACAAAATCAAGTCCTCGTGGTGGTACCCGCTCTATGGTCGCGACACGAGGCTTCCTGCACATAGGCTTCACCTGGGTTCCCCTTGACTTCCCATGCGCATCCAAACTGAAACGACGCCTCGTGAGTCCCCTACTGCGATCAAACCCTGATCTTAACGAGTTATTGTGAGAGGGCCGTCACCTCTGTACGGGACTTCTGCGCCCACTGACGGGCCATTACGGGGTTACTTGTCAAAATCGCCTTTAAGCCCCAAAGGATAACTACGTTCACGAATTATAGACCTCCGAGAGAATACCCGAGGACAATGCTAGCTTTACAGGTTCACCGCATCCCAAAAGGAGCGGCATGCTTCATCCGAATTCGACTACCGCACCATCCTTGAATACCCGGTCGTTTCTCCCCCAAACACCATCCTTGCTTGGCCCGACCTTTGCGGCGGAAATTTTTCCTACATTCTCTTCCCGCCAATCCAGCAACTCCCTCGTGAGGGGACTGTATTTTCGAGAACAATTCATGAAATCTCAATGGAAATTCACTAGAGGAGATGGAAGGACGCACCTTGTTTTGCCGCAGCCCTTAGAAGCCGTTACGAAGACTGTTGACCTCATGGAGACGAGCTTGTCAAGGATTTCAAGTACTCCAGAATCTTTTAATGCCGCTTGCTTTCGTACAACCTCGTCTCCATTATTTGCCACGTCGTCGACTTCTTCTCCTTCTCTGACCATCCTCTCCAACTCGTGACGTATCCCTGTAATTTTGACGCCCGACGCGAAGAACGATCCTTTTGTAAATGTGCTTGAGTAGAGGGGCTCAGAAGAATGTAAAAGGACCGAAGGTGACAGGTTCCCCGCCAACCAGATGTTCCCGATCCCCAATTGTTCTTGGCTGCTGAGTACATAATGAAGAACGGATCTGAGAGCCTCCACACATCCGAGGATAGTATCACCATTTGAGGTTTCTACGTCCCAGATGACAGCGATATATGAGCCCAGGCGCCTCGTCAACCTGGCTGCCAGCGCACGCAGTTGAGGGGAGTGATGGATGATCATGGCTGGGTAGGGCTGGAAGATTGGAAGGGGTGTGTTCCAGGACACTATGAGAACGTCTGGAGATACCTGCGCACGATCAAACTCGTAGCTTGCGGAATGATCACCGATTGTCCCAAGAGGTTCTGGTTGCACATGGGTGATGGCTGATCTGGAGAGGTTTTCCAACAACGTCCAAGACATATCCCTGTCGTTTCTTTCCTGCTCACTGTGGCCAGTGACCACAAACGAGAGTGGGGGGAATGGACCGGTGAGGTCGAGCCGAGGGAACTTCCTGTTCAGGCACCCCGTGAAACTACGGAGCGAGGTTGCTGTGTTTGAGTTATTGGTATAAAAATCGAGACCACCATTACTCTGTCCATCCATGGATAACGGCGGAAAACTCCTGGAATAAGTCCAGTCCACAGAAACGAACTGTGACGAGGGAGAAGTCACGAGAGACTCGACCCAGGCTTTGAATCTATCCTGCTGAATGAAGTCGCTGGAATCGCCGCCGTTCAGCATTGCTTCTTCATCGTAGTAAACGCTGAAACGCCATCTACGACAGGTTCCCATCCCGTTCTTTCCAACGTTCGGCAAGACCAGCGTCCTGTTGAGTGTCCGAGCAAGTTCTGACAGCTGGGCTAGATGAAAACGTGAATCCAGGCCTCGTTCTGCAATCGTTAGCGGGAGCAAAAACTTGCAGGACGACGAAGTGTCATTTGCATTCCTCTCCGAGCAAACACGATTCTTCGTCTCTATTCCACGCTTTGGCGGTGCTTGTGGCTGAACTTCCGGTATGCGTGTTACCCTCGGTGGCCGGAAGAATGGAGAGGAGACGTAGGAGTGAATGTTGATTGGAATGTATAATTCAGTGCCTGATTCTGAATTTGTTTCGTCCTCGAGATCCAAACCCGCGATCTTTTCGAGGATGGCGCGATCGACCACGGGCGGCTTTGACGTAAATTGGAGGAGGACGGGGTTTGCGGCCGTGGAACTGCGGGAGTACCTGAACAGATGTAGTCCCGACAAGATGACGAGTGAGAGCCCGAGAGAGGCGAATAGGATGGTGAATTGGACCCAAGGCGAAAACCCAGATCGGTTGCTGAGCTTAGACATCGACGTAAGGTGCTGGTTGGAAGTTCGGGGGAGGCCTGAGAGACCCAAGAGACTTTTCTTAATAAGACGAGAGCGCATGTGGGAGATGCAGTGGGATAACGGTTCCAGTCAGGCCGTAGTCCGTTTGTGAACCAACGAACGAATCTCAACATCGGCGATCGACGCTGGTGTACTCAAGACATGTGGAAAACCACCTCCATCTCATTCGTCAACTAGATTATTATTACCGGCAGGAAAAATACCTGGTTTCTGACATTACACTAATGACACACTGCGCTCATTCTTCTGGGGCGTGGGTCTAGGGAATCGTCACCCCTGGCTCGCATTATCCTGGAGAAGTTCTGGAGGCAGCATCTATGGTGAAAACAAGAAACAAATCCACTCAAGCTACATTGCGTCAGAAAGGAATTGACGAGCGAAAATCCGAGGGCTCACAATTCGCTCTGCTCTTCCCCTTGCCCCTCTTCCAACCGGGTGGCCGTTCATAGGCGTTCGGTTCGTCGTCGCTCTCGAGTTCCTCGACTTGTGCACCTTCTCCGTTACGTTCCTTCTCAGCCCCTCCGTTCCCGTTCGCGGATCGGTGGTGTCGATGCTGACGGTGTGCGTGATCGCATTCCGAGTCTGAATCAGAGTCTGAGGAAGACTCTTCTGAAGATGACTCTCCAAACTTCCTGGCTTTATGGTATATACAACAGACTGGCACAGGCAACATCAGTCAGCAAAGGGTCCAATGCATGTCAAGGGTAGTCGTGTGACGTACTCTTGGAAGACTTCTTGCCCATGTTCTCGTTGTCTATGACGTCTTCTCTCCAAACAACAGCAGGTTTAGATGTGGGACCACCTCTAAGACGGAGAACCCCATCTGGCGTGTTCCCCTGGTTTTGGGGTGGATTTGAGGTGCCTTCATCGGCTCTCGGTTGACTATCGTGGATGATCTGTGTCCGTGAACCATCTGAAGGAGAGGAAGTAGATGGCCCGCTTGCAATCATTGTTTGGTTTGACATGGTTACAGGTGGTGGTGGTGGAGGAGGAGGAGATGTGGCGGTGGTCGGAAAGTGAAAGTCACCTTGATCTAGACCATCGTCATCGGCGAAACCAACCCGGCTGCAAAAATCGGCAGAATGTTTTGCGCTCGTCAGGTCTTTCGTTGTTTTAGGTTCGTCGAAAAGCTCGGAGAAAGGCTCGTAGGTGCCGTAGGGCCCTACTTCGTCGCCGCAGCGCTCAGCCTGATATCCGCCGGCGTGGTGTGCTTCTGTACGTCCCTTCCACCGCCCACCTCCGCTCGTAGATTGTTTGAACTCTTGGCTGTGTGTGCCAGTCGAAGTTATATGGCCAACGTTATCTTATCCTTGGATCGCGACACCAACATGTCTTCTGATTGCTTTCAATCTATACGCGCACTACTACTTTGTTTGCACGGTTCCGCCTGGTTTTGTTGAAGATCCGCTACGAGAGATTGGTACCGGTTTTTTCTGGTCCGCGCAAGTACAGGAACTCAAACCGGGCGGAGCTCTGCGGGGTTCTGGAGTCAGGTGGTCTGAGAAGCTGAATATCACCCCTGCCTCTGTTACCAAGTGTAGAAAGTGTGGACAGAAGCGACCAGAGGTGTGCCACTAGTGTGCCTTGTAAACAAACTGGACACTGATTCTTTCTTTTCACGAGAGGTCTCATCATTGTAAGATTTGTAACCATTGCGTGTTGAAGTTCGACCACCATTGTCCAGTAAGATATTGTATGTTGCAATTAGCCCTGTACTAACCATCTCCACAGTGTGCGCTTACATTTCCTCATGGGTTTGAACCAGCATTGATGAGTACCCAGGGATCAATCAATGTGTGGGCTTGCACAATGAAAGGCATTTTGTACTTTTCATGTAAGCTTCTCTTTCGTTTCAAGCATATCACTTACCGAGATGACATACGCAGGATATATCTGTTCATTTCCACCGTTTTCTTTGTGTGCAACGGTTTCCCCCTATTGGGCGATGCCCTCGGCCTCACAGGCGTAAGCAGCCCCTGAACTGTTGACCATTCATCTAGCGTAATGAGCCTCTCCAGAAACCCTGGCAACATTATACACCAGAGTTTGTTTACATCACAGAGTTCGCCCTGTCGTCCGTGATCGGATTCGCGATATTGATCATGTTCGGATGGCACTTGTGGAGCGTTGGGCAAGGCGAGACGTCCGTCGAAGTGCAAGACAATGATCAATATAGGAAGATCGCTAGGTCCAAGGGCCAGGTGTGTGGGTCGATTGTTGTTGGCGAAGACGGCGTGTTCACTTTTCCAATGAAGGAATTTGTCAATTCGTACGACTTGGGGTAACGTATCTCTTCCTGAGAGCGGGAATCTGTGATTTACGATTTCACGTAGAATAAAGACGAATCTAGCCCTATTCTTCAATATCGGGAATGGACGGTAGTATGTCATACCGTCCCATATTCTGTAACTCCCAGCTGACTCAACTACAGCCCATGGTACACTCTTATCTTTCCGTTCCGGGTACCTCCCTATACAGACGGATATCACTGGGCTCGACGGCAAGGTCACACTTCGCATGGAGGCATCGAAGAGGGTGAGGAGTTGACGGACAGTGACGACGATTAAACTGCGTTCGTTCGTGAGTGTAATTTATACCATCCGGTCGTTCTCGACGATGATACGTTGCCGGGGCCATATGACTCGTTGGAAGACGACACCGTTTTCGCGACGTGGTTTGATTTACGTCCGGCATTGCTTTTCTCCAAACGCTCCTTTTCTGAGATCAAATCGTGGAACCAGGAGGGCTTGAGCTGATCAAACTTTGCAGATCCTTGCGACTCTGGACCATGTAGTACCGCCCTCTGGACTAGATTTTTTATTTTGACCTAGAGTGTGGTAGTATCGAGTGTCGTGTGTTGTGTCGCTGAATCAGCTTCATCATTTGCCTGGGTCACGTGCGGTCAGAGGCTGATTCACCCGCCCCGCGGAGTTCGTCATCCGCTTTCGTGTTTAACACCATTCTCCTCCCCCGACTGTCTCGCTAATCGACGAGCAGCCCGAAAGGCTCTTCAAGGGGACGCACTAGCGTGTAGCTATGGTTTTCCCTGGCTTTTGCTTTACGGTGGCGCGTCGTTCCGCAACCGTCACTCGTCACCTCGCCTCGGAGGCGGGTCCGTCAAGGTTTCCACTGACAAAGCCCAATTCGCGAACTGCTCTCACTTTTAGAACTTTCCGAAGTTCAGCTCTCGCTGCCGGATACATTCGGGCGTCGCCGCCATGGAATTACCCTCGATGGGTCAATCGGGATGGTGGAGACGGTAATGACCGAAAACCTCCAAAATCCTCGCCCGGACACGACCCAAAGGATTCGACCACTTGGTTAGAAGGTTCACAAGACGGGAAATCACCATCGGGGGCAAGCTCTCCTCCATCTTCTACACCTCCATCAGATAACGACGACCCCGCTGGATTCGACCCGCCTTCCACACCCTCAGAGCCTTCGCAGTCCCCTCCACCTCAGTCTGCCCCACCGACTACCCTCACTAAACCTACCATTCCCGAAAACTACCCCCAGGTACTGGCTTTACCCATCGCAAGGCGCCCGCTCTTCCCCGGATTCTACAAGGCAGTGGTCATTCGCAACCCAGCGGTCGTGGCGGCGGTTAAGGAAATGATGAAACGTGGACAACCATACATCGGCGCTTTCCTCCTCAAGGACGAGTCTTCCGATAGTGACGTTATCACGGATTTGAACGCGGTTCACGAAGTTGGTGTCTTTGCCCAGATTACGAGTATCTTCGCTGCCAATTCGCCCGGCAACGTTGCTGGAAAGGATGGAGGTGAGGAGGGGTTAACGGCTGTCCTCTACCCACATCGCCGTATTCGGATCACAGACTTGGTCAAACCCGGTGGTGATCTTGCGACAGCCTCCACGGAACAGGCGGAAGAACCGAAGCCCGAGGAAAACCCATTACCCACTCCGCCCGCCTCGCCTTCCCCGCAACCACGCCTCAATCCTGTCCAGACTTCGTTCTTACACGACTTCGACATCTCTGTGGTTGATGTGGAGAACTTGTCCACGCTCCCTTACAACAAGGACGATCAGTACATCCGCGCTTTCATGTCGGAGATAATTTCCGTCTTCAAGGATATCGCCCAGCTCAATCCATTATTCCGAGACCAGATCACGAACTTCTCCATAAACCAAGTTGCCTCCAATGTATTTGACGAGCCCGACAAGCTTGCTGACTTTGCGGCTGCCGTGTCTACCGGAGATGTCCAAGAGCTGCAGGATGTTTTGGAGAGTTTGACCGTCGATGATCGCCTCCGGAAGGCTCTCTTGGTTCTAAAGAAGGAATTGATCAATGCTCAACTCCAGAGCAAGCTTTCCCGGGATGTTGATTCAAAGATTGCGAAGAGGCAACGCGAGTATTATCTCATGGAGCAACTGAAGGGCATCAAGAAGGAGCTTGGAATGGAGTCTGACGGAAAGGACAAGTTGATCGAGAAGTTCAAGGAGCGGGCTGTCCAATTGAAGATGCCGGAGGATGTTCAAAAGGTCTTTGATGAAGAGCTTAATAAACTGAGTCATCTTGAGCCCGCTGCTTCTGAGGCAAACGTCACGAGGAACTACCTGGAATGGATCACTCAGGTGTGTGGTCCATTGTACGCGAATCAAAACCGCCCATGTTTAATGCCTTGCACAGATCCCGTGGGGTCAACATTCCAAGGAGAACTACTCTATAGTTAACGCCCAGAAAATCCTAGATGAGGACCACTATGGATTGAAGGATGTCAAGGATCGGATTCTGGAGTTTTTGGCCGTCGGGAAGCTTCGTGGAACTGTGGAAGGCAAGATCATCTGTCTTGTCGGTCCCCCTGGTGTTGGAAAGACGTCGATTGGAAAGTCGATTGCCCGAGCCTTGGAACGGAAATTCTCCAGGTTCTCCGTTGGCGGTTTGACTGATGTCGCTGAGATAAAGGGTCACCGGAGGACTTACGTTGGGTACGCCGCGAGTCCACCTTACGCTTACTGTATTTTTCTAACGTTCACAGAGCACTACCTGGGAAGATTATTCAAGCACTCAAGCGTGTTGGAGTCGAGAATCCTCTGGTCCTCATCGACGAGGTCGATAAGATCGGTAAGGGAATCAATGGCGATCCCGCCAGTGCCCTGCTTGAGATGCTCGATCCTGAGCAAAACACCGCTTTCTTGGACCACTAGTAAGTCTTATTGCCGCGGCGTCGTCGAGTTTACGCTCACCCAGTGGTGAAGTATGGATCTTCCTGTCGACCTTTCTCGGGTACTATTCGTTTGCACTGGTGCGTTCTTGGATTGTATACATATACCAGACTCGTATCAATACATTTACAGCCAACAACTTGGATACCATTCCTGCTCCACTGTTGGATCGCATGGAGGTTATCGAGGTTAGCGGATATGTTTCCGAGGAGAAAGTCATGATCGCCGAGAAATACCTCGGACCTCAAGCCCGCGAGGCATCTGGCTTGAAGAATGCAGATGTCATCCTCGATCCTGCCGCCGTGGACGTTCTCATCAAGTACTACTGCCGTGAGAGTGGTGTTCGAAACCTGAAGAAAAACATCGAGAAGGTCAGGATTGGTGAAATTATTTCCGTAGGTGGCAGAATTGATTAAAACTTTCCCAGATATACCGCAAGACAGCCCTCAAGATCATCCAGGACCTTGGTGAGAGTGCATTCCCGGAGGAGAAGGCTGTGGAGAACGAGGAGGCCGCTAAGGAAGGATCGTCGGAGCCTGTAAAGTCAAACTCTGCCGCGGAATCCACCGGAGCTGTTTCTAGCAACACTGAGGAACAGAGTAATGTGACCACCGAAGACAGGAAGCCGCTTGAAATTCCTGACAGCGTTCACGTCCGGATCGTTCCTGAAAACCTTAAGGACTACGTTGGACCTCCTATCTACCAGAAGGATAGGATGTATGTCCATCCACCTCCTCCCGGAGTCAGTACTGGATTGGGGTACCTCGGCAATGGATCAGGTGCGGTTATGCCCGTGGAAGCTTCGGTAAGTTGAACTACCTCCACCTTTGAGGAGGCGACTTTCTGAAAGGAAATCTTCATGCTTCGTTGTCTTGTTCCTGCTTCTACTTTCTTGTGCCACGTACCTAGTCCATGCCAGGAAAGGGCGGCCTACAGTTAACTGGTAAACTCGGAGAAGTTATACGAGAGAGCGCGCAGATCGGGTTGAGCTGGGTTAAAACCCACGCCTACGAGCTCGGAGTGACATCATCCCCAGATGCCCAGTTCCTGAACGATCGGGATATCCATGTACACATGCCAGAGGGAAGCATTGGCAAGGAGGGTCCAAGCGCCGGAACGGCTATCCTGTCTGCTTTCGTTTCGTTGTTCACGAAAACAAAGATCGATCCTGACATTGGTACGTTCCGCCAACCATCTTCACTTGGGAATCTCGTTATAAGCTAACTCGTCTGTCCCAGCCATGACTGGAGAAATTTCTCTTGTAGGGCAGGTTCTCCCCGTCGGCGGTTTGAAAGAGAAGATCCTGGCTGCTCATCGTGCAGGAATCAAGACGATCCTCGCACCTGCTGCTAACCGCGCGGATATCGAGGAGAACGTCCCAGAGAGTGTGAAGGAAGGGATCAAGTTCGTCTACGTCGAGGACGTCCGACAGGTGTTGCAAGAAGTTTTCAAAGACGAACCAATAGCCAAACGATGGAAGGAGACCCTTAAGTATTGAAAGGCACACACACAAGGCTTGATGTCTTCCCCTATCGGTTGAGGTTACGTGCTGGGAGGAGTGTATCGTAGATTTAACTGCTTCGCGAGGAAAGGAAGCTCAGGCTTCGCCTTTCTTTCTCTCAGGACTTCATATAGAGATGGTGTGCTTCCACCGCACGCGATCCTCATTTTTTCCTTAATGCTACACTAATACAGAGACAACGCAGTAAACGCCATTAAAGCCAATTTTACCCGTTCGCCCTAACCCTTTGTCTTTCCTTCCCGCAATTCTGTATACTAACGCAATTACAATGAGCCCCCCCCCCTCTCTCCCCGGAACTCGAGACTGAATTCCTTCGGCTTGCTCGTGTATGAGTGATTCATTTGTTTCGACTGGGTATGAAGAAAAAGGATGGCCAAGATACATTCCGGGGTATTCGTGAGATAAGTCATAAAGATACGTACAAGGAATTAACGTGGTGGGTTGAAGCCGAAGATTGTCGATTGGTAGACGGTTGGGAGAGCCAAAGAGAAGGAGTCATTGGAGAGGAAGATAAACACAATAAGGGAATAATTCATGACCCGTTGTACTATAGATAGATATCGAGGAGGTTGGCATCAAAAGGGAGGATGGAGGATAGAGTAAAGGGATAACGAAGGTGGTGGTACACAGGATTGCGTGCTGAAGACAGTAAGATGGCGAAAAATAGATTGGGCGAAAAAAAACGTGGAAAACGACAAGAGGTAAAACACAACAAGTCTACGAGAGAGAAGGAGGGAACAGGAGGGGTAGGCAATACATGGTTCTCATGTGGACGGCTGGGTACGGGTACTATGAAGACACAGATGGTGTTGAGTCATGTCGGGACAAGATGAAGAACAAGGGCGGTACGGATGCTTGTGCCGGAGATAAGGAGAATAGTGTAGAGTGAGGAAAGATGAGAAGAAATAAAAGGTACTTAGCTTGATAATGGGTTGAGCGAACTAATGATGATCGGCGAAACGCGAACGGAGTTACGAAACGGTCCGAACGATGTCGATTCCGGATCCCAGGGGGCCAGAGCCCACTGCGTGAGTAGGAGATCCGCTTCGATGATGTTCGTCTTCAAACAACCTCCTTCCCACGTCTTTCTTCGAAGATGTCAGCGGAGTGAGGCCCATCCTCGGAGGAATGAGGGGAGAAGGAGATACATTCAAATATTCGCTTAGGTGAAAGGGGAAGTTCGCTGGGGTCTGAGGTGATTCCATAGGTCGCGAAAGGAGTTGGAGGGGCGTGTACCCAGTGGAAGGCACGGTCGAGAAGCGACTGGGAGAGCTGGGTGGAAATGGACCGGAACTAGGTGGGTGGATGTCGGTAGGAGTGGGAGGGACCACGTCGACCTGCATACCGTCCACCTTCTCATCCCTGCTGGGGGTTTCAGCGATTGTCGAAGATTGCGAAGGGCGCAGGGACCCTCCCCCTATGTCTCCAATCGCGGTAATCGTCGAAGCAAAACTCCCGGATTGCTCTCTGCGAAGAGACCTGGGTTGGGTGGGGGTGTCAGAAACGCTGGGGAACAAAACGCGGGCGCCACCTCCGAGTATGCGATACGCTTCAGCATCTCTGTCATTAGCGGCAGTTGGACGCGCAGGGGATGGGGAAGTCGCGAGGAACATCATAATTTCTGCGGCCTCACTGTCGGAAGGACCCGGTCTCGAAATCTCGTCATCGCCACGCTTCATTTTCGGCGGTCTTGGACCAGGTGTGTGATGGGTGGGCGGAGGGGGCGTGGATGAATTGTGGGAGAGATTGACAGAAGAAGGTCCGGCAAAAGTCCGCGACGAGCTCTCAGCAAAGTGAGAGTATGATGAATCTCCGTCCGACAGCGCGGAAATTGTTGAACGTGGGGAAGACGTGCTCCCAGCTCCCGGACGCGAGTGCATGAGCAATGAAGTCAGGGTCTTCGCCGCTTTCATATCGTCCACCTCGCTCAATCCACTACCCTTAGTCCTGGGTTTCTTGGCGGCATTTGACCTCTTCCTCGTGTCCCGTTTCTCGGGTTTGGTGTGAGATCGTGTACGTTCAGCCACGGAGGTATTAATAGTAGACTTAGAGACGCGGGAACGTTCTGACGAACTCATTACCCGTTTCTCGGCAGATGCTGTGCTCGTCGGTCGTACTGGGGCAGGCACGGGCGGATCTTCAGGGTTGCGGATCGTCCTCGCCCGTTTCGCGGGGGGAGGCCCGAGCAACGACGCGAAAAGACTCTGTCCGGCTGAGGCGGTTACGGGCGCAGGAGGACCCATGGATCCCTTCCTGCTGATAGACCGGGGTGACCCCGACTGGAATAGACTGGGGCGTGTGTACGAAATAGGTTGTGAGGGGGTTTTGGCTTCAAGATCGCGTATGTTACTTCTAGAAAGGTCGTGGGTAGCCTTGTATGAAGCGTACCCCAGACGTGCGCGCAAGGCGCGAGTAAGCTGCACGATGAGAACGAGGAGGCATTAATAATCGCATTCAATAAGGGTAAAGACGCCAACTGGTAGGGGATCCGCGCATAGACACGCGTGCGCCCAGACGCAGAGGCATAAGGCTGCGACGTTTAGAGAGAGTGGACGCGTCTACGGATCCACCGGTAGGTGGAGCGTGGTGAGACACATACCTTGGACATCTCAGCACTAGCCAAGAATTTCTGGACGGCCTGTTGGCGTTCGTGGGCCTCGACCATGTCGACGGGCCTGTGAGAGATCTTTGAGGACGAAGGGCCTGGGTCTGGACGCAAATAACCAAGCAAGGGTGATGGAGTCGTGGTTGACGACGATGGCGTATCCATGTCTGTAGATAAAGCAGTGGAAACGGTTGGAGCTCGTTGTCGTCTGTGACGCAGACTCGAAGATGGTTGTCGTCAGGTGTAATGTCGAGGGTGGGGGCGAGGAGGGCGGGGCGTTGGCTGGAGGTCGTAGTGGATTGCGCAGGGGGCTTGAAGGACTGAGCTGAACGCGATCCGAAACGCGTCACATTATTTCTAACCGGCTTTTACCGGTTGGACCTGATTTTTTTTGGGAGTTTATTATCTAATCTCTGATTGGCCCGATATGGTAGTTTCATTATGCTTGATTATGTAATTGTCCCTCCCAGAACCACCTGGGCAAGAACCCATACCGGTCCGAACCTGCTTGGACTTCCTCGACTGCTTCAGGGCCCAACTGTATCAGACTTATCCCCACTCCAGGCTTAAACTCCACTCTCCAGACGACGGGCGCCCCTTCTCCGTCATCGGAAGCAGTGTGGGCATCCTCTTGGACAGCCTCTTTGACGAACGCCAGAAAGCGTTCCCCCCAGCCAAGGCAGACGCTCGGGTCCCAACTGCCGGGTTTCCCCCGAACCATACGGGGTATCTGCATCGTTTGAAATGATTGGACCGTACCCAGTTTGCCAGCCGGACTTCTGAACCCGACGATAATTTCCTGTCATCACAACAGAAAGATGGGTCGTGATCAGTCGATATCGCCGTGATGCATCCCAACCATCAACTCACCGGTACCCCCAGTAGGAACGACTGAAAGTAGAATTTGAGCAGTTTCCTGAGAAAGTCAGGTATCGTCGTTAGCTCGGTCGAATGCACCCGTTGGTGAGTTGCATGACATCAGCTTACTTCTCGAACCGAGATTCATCCTGCTGGCCACGGATCGTCAATGACGTCTTCAGTTCGACCAACGTGTCGTTCGTCTTGGTCAATTTACCTTTATCGATTCCAATTCAGCGGACGTGAAATTCCAAAGACAGCCTGGACGCACCACGCACGCAGTCCACTTCTCCACCGATCACGAGCCTTGTGTTGCCTAGCTTCGTCTTGACAACGCTACACCACTGAATATTCGTATCCACATCGCCACCCCACCCGGGTTTCGCATGTGGCGTTCCAGCTGTGCAGAAGGATTCGAACGAATACCCATAATAGGTTTGCAGGCGGTGATGTGGCGTCAGATTCTCTCTGTTGTTTGTATTCAGCCACAGTCGTGTCAATATCCCATTCGAAACAAGCGCGACTCAAAAAGTCGAGCTCCCACTCACTTGTCCAAAATTTTCGCGTCAGAAACGTGATCCTCGAGGTAGAGCGTCCCATTCACGCACATCACGTTTAACTGCCAACCTTCACGTTCCTCGTACGGGGCTGTCAGAATCCTCTCCTAAACCGTAAGGAGAGAGCGTGCTCGGTCATGAGCCTTGACATACCTTGTCATCACACCCCTCCACGAAATAACGCCATCACTCATGAACCCGTCCGGGAATCCATTCCGGACTTTTGACCAAACCTTCAAAAGGCCGTCCAAGCGCCCTTTTTCTTCGGGCCTCTTGACCCATCTGTCGTAACCGTGGCGAAGGTCGGCCCCATGAGGAGGATCGACGTAATATCTCAAAGCGGAATCGTCGAACCGGAGCTCCCGTTTCGAATCGTATGAGAAAGTCGCGAGTGGGGTCGGTTGTTGGAACGAGACCGGTGTCCCGCGATCTCCGGAAGACAGAGTTTTGGCTGGGTAAGCCAGTTCCAACTTTGGGAAAGGTTTCCCAGTGGCTTCTACCTCACGTTCCGATGTACCCTCCCGTCTCTTGTCAGCAGACATGCTCGAGGTGAGTGTTGGTCTAAACTCCGTCTTCATAGGGGGCGTCGTATCGTCCGCATCAAGGTCAGATGCTGTTCGCTTCATGGTTGACGATGATGGAGCACGGAAGCAAAAGGTGGCCGTTTGGTCCTGGAAGCGTCTCCCATGAATTCTCACGACTCCTTGACCTTGTATAAAAAAAACTGGCGGGAATACGTGAGATCTGAGATCTGAGACACGGTTATCACAGCCCGCTTTTCAAAGATAAGTAGGACTCAAGTCAGTGTGTTGTGGTATGCCCTCCCGAATGGTCTCACCAAGGGCGCCTCTCGTAAGCTAATCAGGGGATGGTGCATATGGTGGAAAGACTGGGATATGTCTCGTCCTTACATTGAATCGCGTAGAAAAGGGGGGGTGTTCCGGTACATACGGCCCAGGATTTATCATCACGTCGCTAACCGGGTATCCGGTGCGTTCATCCAGCTAAATAACCACGGGGTACCTTATTTAGGCGATTCATCATAAGTATCCTGGACGAACGGTTACAAGGAAGTGCAGCAGGGAAAGCAAATAAGTAAACATCACGGTCGGCGGTTGAAACGGAATGACTTCAGGCTTGCTTGTTTTTAACCGCGTAAAGCATGGCCATGATAACCAACGACCAATGTTCGAACTGGTCCTTTGATACGAAAAGAAGAGCCTGCGAGATAACTGCCTTGATGATCTGTGCGCTCATTCCCTACAAAAGCCGGCTATCAACGCGAGGTTCCCAAACGCGCGATACGGAAATCTTACCTGATACCACCCAGCAAAGCCCTCCCTCTTGTGCACGGCCCTCAAGAGGTCCAAAGCACCAGGATGTTTCAATTTCCCACCGTGATGGTAGGCGTGATGTGGTGGGACCGGCAATCCCTCTTCCTTCGCCATCTGCGCGTCAGATCCACGAGCTTGGATCCTAACCTTGGCCATAATATACGGATATGTGACCACCGTAGCCAAAGTCTTGCTCAGAGCTCCGACGAGGAAGTTCATACCCGGTGGCAACTTGCCGTTCGAAGGGCCAGCGGCGGCAGCTTTCTCCTGAGCCAATACAAGAATGGATTTAATCCGTTCGAATACTCCATAGGTGATTGCAGGGTTGATGGTTAGCACCAAGCCAGGTTTGATACCCAACCAAAGACCTGTGACGCCTTCCTCCCGGACAATTTCTTTTCCGACGTCCCAGAAAGAGCTATCCACGTACTCTTCCTCTTCGATCCACTTCTCCACGGACCCTTCTTCCTCTTGTTTTTCATCATAGGCATTCCCATTTCCGTCCGCGGTTCCGTTTACTGGGGGGACAATCACTTTCTTCCTAACCACCCGTTTCGAACTCCCAACCTGTTGTCGAGTAGCAATCACCGAAACTGGGATAGTGAATATCTGGGCTAAAGCCCCGGCAAGGGCTCCAAGGAGCAATTCAGCCGCGGTCGATAGCATTGGTGCTTTTCCTCCAGGTGGAGTCTTCTTTTTGATGTATGCCCCACGAACAAATGAGTAGAAGAAGAAATACGCATATTCTATAATCACGAGCACATGAGTTCGAGACTTGGTGGAGATGTCTGTTATCACGTACGCATTGAGAACGTGTTCACCATTGTAGCCGTGAACCCTCTATACAACCCCCAAACACCATCCTCTTTCAAGATTTCAAGAAGCAGGCGGAGCATCCCCATTTGGGGTTTCGAACTCTTCGCCCTCGTCTCGGCCTGAATGCGAGTCTTGGCGCTGGATAGACAGAAGGCGGTTCAGCGTTATCTCGTGAAGAGGCAGCAAAACCGCTAAACACGCACACATCCAGTGGATAGACTACACTGTAAAGAGAATAGAGGTGAGTACACGAGATGAGACGGGAGAGAGTAGGACCGACGATCGAGCACTCACGCAGTACTGAAGCAAGCACCCAACGCGCCAGCGAGAGCATGACCAAACGGGGTCAGCTGTTGCTGCTTGACTGGTTTTGACTGAACAGACATGGCCCAGTTCTGGTGAGGGGGGGAGGAGGAAGGAGAGAAAGAGAGAGAGACTCCGATCCGTTCATGGCAGAACAACGGAGCCCGGCTTCCGAGTGATCGACATCAGAATCATGTGCTTCTGACATATTTCTCGGGGAAGGGAAATCTCGCATAGAACATTCTATTCCCAAAATAAAACTAGACAAGGGACGTTACTTTCTATTAAAGTTTCTAGGGTGACTCTATCGAATATAGCTGTTTCACCTAGACACGCGCGATCCAAGGGGTGGAGGAAAGAGCAAGCCCGTGGCGACATCCAAGATACAGATTAGTGAAAGGAATTCGGATTTGCTTAATAGGGAGATGGGACTGCAGGGGTGGTCACCGGTTGCACCAGTGACAAACTCTCCATTGCCAAGCCGAGAGGATCGGTGGTGGTCGCGACCACAGGTGCAGATGTCGTCTGTCCATTGATACCAACCCCAAAGAACACCTCTGGGCTTGTGCAAGCAGCGACGGCACGACGCATGTGAGTCGTCAAGAACGACAATCCGACCTGATACGCAGCGTTCATCCAACCGAATCCCTCACGCGGAACCATCTTGAAATCGATCCCCTGGTTTCCGTACTCTGCGTCGACAAGATGCGAGAGCTTGACGGCATCAAACTACAAGTACTGACAGTCAGCACGAATCTCCCACGGGTCCAGAGCAGGGCATGCAAACCTTCTCGGGCACAACACCGTTGAAGTCGACGAACGCCGTGGTCATCATGTACAGGAACCTGTAGGCAAGCCTTTGGGCATCCTCTAGGTATCCATATCTCTCCATTCCAACCCACGTCATGATCTGATGGGGCGGCCAGGCATACCTGAGAAATACCGGTTGTTAGACCAGTATCGAAAAGGTGGCAGAGATTCGCTCACGGATAATCCCATTGACGGTTGGGTCGATCGAGGGAGATCTTACCCCGGGATTCTTCCGTTCCAGATACCAAGCCACCGAGCACTTCGAACTTGCTCAAAGAGTTGGAACTGAGATGTGAAATGCCGAGAATCAGCGCATCTCGGATAAGGTAGGAGGTTGGACAGACGTACATCAACTTCCAGCATTGCTCGTCGCTCGCGCAACCAGCCCACAGCGTCCAGAAAGCCGTGACGGACTCATAGAGACACTGTTTCTCTTGAACAGTGTCATAATCAAAGTACAAGCTCTTGTTCTCGTTCCACAGATACTTGTCGATAATCTGCTGCCTGAACTCTGCCCTCTGGAACCACTCTTCGCTCGTCTGAACCCTGCTCGTTGAATCCTCCCTGTGAGGATTAGCGTACGCCTCAACCGAAGGAGGGAAAGGCGCAAGTGGGAAGGATTCTTCCAACTCCAGCTCGTCATCGAAGACCTCCCGGATGGCCGTACCGATATCCATTTCGTACTTGTACAGCAGAGCCTGTAGATCGATGGTCCCGAGGTTGGCGCAACGTTTTTCAAATCGGTAGGTCGTGTCATGGCCAGACTCTCGGACAGCCCGATCGTGTAGGAAGTACTCGTCGAGTTCGGGTTCCTTCAGAATACCATCATTATACTTCTCGGTAAACTCGTGGACAGAAATTCCATGCTTCCTCGCGTAGGGCTCGAGAATGTGGGTGAAATGAGTTGCCTCAGTCTCGGGCGGGATACCCAAACCGTCAGGCCTGAACCTCGAAAGGCCGGTCTTGGGATCGATTCGGGGCTCGGCGATCCAGATGGTGTGGTATTCCTTGATGGCAGCTCGAATGGCTTGCTTGAGCCACTCACGGTTCGCATCCATATCCGAACGGTCAAGCTGGTTGTAGATCTGGAGAGCCATGTCGGTAAGGAAGGGAGGCTGAGTTCTGCACAGGTAGTAGGATCGACTGCCGTTGAGGATCTTGCCGTAATGCTTGATCTCGAAAATAAAGTGGTCGACCATACCCTTGGCCATGTTCACTTGGCCATCAACCAAAAGTCCCAAGGAGATGAAGTAGGAGTCCCAGTTGTACAACTATGGTGAACGTTCAGAAAGCCCACGGGTGAGGGAGGAAGAAAGTCGCGAACCTCGTTAAAACGAGCGCCGGGCACGATGAACGGGATCCCCTTGAGAGTCTTTCCACCTTTGCCATCATCTACCTCGTTCATCGCCAAAGCCAAGATACCTGGCTTGTTGTTCAAGCTCTTCACGAATGCAGCCTCATCGCACTTCTTGGGAAGAACCTGAACGTCGAGGTTCAAGTGGGGTTTTTCCCTGACCACGTTCCTGTAATACTCTGCCATGGCAGGCTCGCCGTGCGGAACATAAATCCTGGGATTTACCCTTCCCGTTCTATTCTTTGGATCGGCACAGATGATCTCGAGACCTTCACCGTCGATCCTCCGGGTGAGTGAATGCCAGAAAGAGTGTTTGATCATTCTCGATAGTCTGTCGACAGGGTTCTCTGTCAACCTCGCCTCGTCCAACACAATCCTCTTGCGGTTGTGGTCTCGTGCGAGGGCAAGTTCCTGAAGAAGGTTGGACAGCATGTAGGTTCCACGGATATCAAAGGTCTTGAACCCATTTGAGGTAGCGGTTCCAAGGGCCATGAGCTTGGGCCCAGCGTCTGTGACGGAAATTTGGAAGTCGCCATCCGTGTCTTCCTGTTCAAGTACAACGCGGATGGTTTCCTCGACATCGATCAGGAACCGGCGTGGACCGGCAGCCACAGATTTCTCGTCATGGGACATTCGCCTGGTGCGGCCGTGTTGGTGCTCTCCGAAAGCGGGGGCGCGCTTAGGGTTATACCCATGAGAGAAGGTCTGTGATCGTGAAGATGGTCCGGGTCGGCGTCAGATCTGACATGAGCGCTGTGTGATCGAACTGGATGGGTAGCACGGGGGAACTTACGGCGCTGTATGTCCTTGAGCGGCTGAAAGCCTCGGTACCGTAGTAGACAGAGGCGTCAGAACTAATGAGGGGCGTGGTGTGGTGGTCGTCAACGAAAGTGACACCTGGGGGATGAGTGAAGACAGGGGGCATGATCAAAAGTCAACCGCTGAGTGCAAGGGAGGGGGGAGGGGGGCTGGAGTTTCGAGGGCGAGGTGAGAAAGCGACGGTGAACTTGGTTGATGGCTGTGGGGAAGTATAAATGAATGTGGGGTCAAAAATGCGGGGTTCAACTCATGAAGCCGGGGAAAATGGGGACAAACTTGAGAACCGGGGGGAATTGGATTGACTTGTGATCAGGAAAGGCTTCAGGTGAGAGACTGGGAGAGCAGGTGAAGGGGACAAACAAGTTCAAGAGAAAGGGCAGCCGGAGCTTCCGTGTGCGATTTAAGTCCCCGCGAAATTAGCCGAATTTGGAAGCGGGCCCTGAGCCTAAATCGAAACTAGGACCTGGGATCGGTGCGAAATCCGAGAGTTTGTTGTTGACCGTCGCAATACTTACTGTCCAGAGGGGGGGGAGGGAGGCTGAGGGGATAGACAATCCGGATCATTAACACTGTTATCTTTTATCTCAAATCGATACTACGCATTTTTCACACGGCACGAAATGCAGCCATATATACAGTTTCATTCCGAATTCTTGGACTTTGAACCGTATACAAGGGTGCAATATCGACAAGCTCAAGCTATGTGAGTGCATAATCTTTCCATGTTTTCCTGGCCTGTCTAGAATCGCAGGAAGTATACGCGCATGTTCATGGATAACATCACTATCTGTATTGCGGAACCCAGAGTGTTGGCGACGGGAGGTAGAGGTGTGGAGGCTTCCGGTAGCCAAACCCGAGCAGTCACAGGTTTACTCGCCGTCGGTGACCGCCTGGAAGAGAGAGATTACGTGGAGGCAAATTGCCGGCGCTCTAAGGTCGGCGTTTTCGACTTTCGATCACCGTCAGCGTCGTGTTGTACGCTAACCTTATCTTTTATCTAACACCAACGTCGGGCAGCTTCCACATGGCGTGGATCCTGGCCATGACGTCGCTTCAGAGTTTCAACGAGGTCAAGTCATGTGGGTGCATCAGCTTCTGATGAAGACCACAGGCGTACCAAGACATCGTTCCATCTTTTCCTTCCAGGCCGGAGGGTGAGCCCAGGATAACGGGCGGAATCACCGAGTCGGGAAGTTCCTCAGTTCTTCGGGGAACGAGGGCGCGGTTAGAATGTAGCGCACTTCAGTAAACACAAAGGAAAGCTATCGAATATAATCCGATGCCGTGATGGGCGCACCAGACTCGATTCCTGGGTTTGCTCTGACCAGACGGTGTGGCCTCATGCGTTGGGAATCCAAGAGGACGCCTCCTTGGGAATTTGAAGGAGATGATTTTGGGCTAATGCGTATTCCAACATGGGATTCAACTCTGGCGGCTGAGGTTGAACCGAACAGTGGCAGGGGAGGACTAGCTTGTACCTGGGTGTGATGCGACTCTATCAGAGCCCCTATCGTCCGCGCGACGATCGTATCGCCAGAAAATGGCAGTACTCCAGATACCAGTGTCTCTCGACCGGCGTGTGTTGTGAGACAAGAGGAGGTCCCACGAGCTTTACAAGTCCTCTCCATCCGACACCCTCTCACGCATTTGCATCGCACGCAGGGACGATCAACGCCCAACGCGGTCCATATGTCCTATGAATTGGGCCACGCGCCCGGATGATATGAAGGAGAGTCGAAACGAGTTGAGCAGCGCTGGTGACAGTGATCATCAACAATTCGGTCTCGGGTGACGGTTATTAAGTCAAGAGTCAAAGCCGTGGGACATGTGATACCCGCCCTTCTCCATGTCCTCGACCACCACCGTCGTCCACAGCTCTGGCGCAAATCCAGTTCCCAGCCCCAGCTCCAGCTCGAATGCCAGTACGGATATTATCCTTCGCTCATTGTATTCCAGAGCGGCCAAATCCTTCCTCAACCGTGACATTCCCCAAGCACACGCTCTGATCACTTCTGCTTTCCAATTCATCCCTCCTCCACCCTCGGCAATCACAGATCCCGACTGCCAGCTCAGTGCCTGGAGAAGGAAATGGGATATCTTGAGGCTGACGTTGGAGACCACCGTTTATTCTACACCACCCAGCGAGGCGGAAGAGCTTCCATCATCGCTCCGAGCCAACCTAATGCTTTCACCCCAAAGTCTCCTCGCATCCTTACACACTCGTTCTCTCAAGCTTTTCACGCCTAAAATTTGGGACTTGGATGGAGATGGGTCACAAAGGTGTTTGAGTTCGAGGCATTTGCCTTCACAAGTGGTTGTCACACTCGTCCTGGCGAGTATGAAGTTGAACACCCCGGAGGTTGGAAAGGGGATGGTTGAGGACTGGCTCTCAGGGAGGGATGACCCGGAGGCCGTTATCGAAGGCGGCGATGGGTACGAGAAGATTATCGAGCTCTACTGCCTCCACCTTCTTCCTCGTTTGGAAGAGTGGGATCTCGCCGTACAGTTCCTCCAATATGAAGGAGAGTTGGACGCTGTCAAGAAACAGGTGCGACCGTTTACTTCATTATGTGTGCTTTCTGACAGGGCGTAACCCGATCATTCGTAGAAACTGGTCGCAACCCTCAAGAATATCCGCTCAGAGGCACATTCTTCCCGCTACCGCCCACGGACTCCTTCAACTCCGGCGCTTTCGCCCTCCCGCTCAAGTTCACAATCCTGTTCTCGGCCATCGTCTCCCACTCAGTCTTCATCGAGTGAATCTAGTGAGAGGACAGAGACCCCACAGACCGCCAAATTTAAGCTCGCGAAAGCACAGGGGGACATTGGGTCGGGCGGAAACCCCAAGAATCCGTTTGACCCACTCTCCATGTCTTCCATCAGTCTCCCGTCTTCCTTGTCGGGTTCTACAGACACATCGAGGACTGCGACACCTATCCCGATACCAGCGCCTCCCACAATAACTTCTGGGGACGGAAAGTCAAAATACAAAATCCGACATCCCAGGAAGTTTCTGTCGCAGAAGCAGAATTCCGCGTCACTCCCGAACGATGAATCGAATCCCCTGCCAGTCCAACTGCCAATCTCAGATCCTTCCCCTATGATACCGTCATCGTCTCCAGGAGTCCTGGCGACCTCGTCATATTCACAACGGCCTCTCGCACTGATCCGATCTAGTTATCACACCTGGAAAGCGTACCTGCTGTCCGCTAAACCAAGTGTCGGCACGGTCTTGTTCGCCATCGCCGCTGTGATTGGGCTCTTTCACTACCTGCGAACTCGACGAAGGCTTAGGATCGTACCTGGAAAGTCTACACCTACCATTCCCATCGGGGTTAAAGAGGAGGGGTTGGCTCATCTCGCTTCAGTAGGTGGACAACTGGCGGGAAGTGGTAACAAAAGCGTTGTGGATGAGGTTAGAAGGCGATTGACCGCTGGTCGGGAACAGAGGAGCGGGGCATTACTCGGTGGGCTGTGGAATGAGACTAAAAGGGCTGTCGGGGACACAATACAGATGGCTGGCCAAGGCCTGATATAACACCCACCTCCCCCTTGTCACTCTTGTCGGCCGACTCGCCACGTTTTTGGGCTCACGGTTTTCCTACCCCTCTTCCATCCAGATTCGTGTGTTGTATGCTCCCTCGCGCGCATCCGGTTCTCGCCCGTAATTATTCTGTAAAGTAGTATTCATTACAATCATTGGTCCCACCCTCACGCCGTGCTACGATAAAAAATACAAATACACAACCAGATGGTCAATAGTTGAATCCTTCGGAGTGAATCTTATTACTCTCCAGGCCTGAGTACTCCTCAATCACTTTGTTGAATTCCGGTGGTCCGCAAAGATACACTTCCCTCCCGCCTACGTCTTCAACTCCATTGGCCCAGAAGCTTTGCGGAATTCTGGACGAGTGTTTCTTCAACTGCGTGCCGGAGATGTCCAAGTCAGGGATTTCTTGTAACGAGAAGACGTGTACGACCAGGTCCAGCCGACCGGAGGGCGGTGATATCGCCTCCGCGACCAGATTCAGCATGGTCTTCGGTTCCCTGGTCGAGATCAACAACACGACATCCCTCTCTTCACCCCTCTCCCGAATGGCTTTGGGCATACTCAGGAACGGAGTGATACCAATCCCACCGGCCACAAACAACAACTTTCTCCTCAAGCCCGAGTCTTGGATCGGAGGAAGAACAAAATCTCCGCCCACACCAACCAACCTCATGGTCATGCCCAAGACCCCGCAATCTTCCATCACATGCGGCATGGACTCTTTCAACTGACTCGCAACGGTGAACAACGCGCCGGTGACCAGCCCACCTGGTTTCTCCCTCATCGTCAACTCGAAGGTCTGCGTTTTCCCGTGAACGTGTGCGGAAGACACGGTCCAAGTACGTATTCGGTCGTCATTGAGAGATGTGGGTTTCCAGGGGTTCATGTGGGCGTACTGTTGAGGGCCCACGAAATCGGTAAAATCCAACGCGATGTGTTGACCGGGGCTGATCTCAATCTCCGCCCCTTGCACCTCGAAACGGAATACGGCGAGATCTCGACTGAGTAGATCGACCTTCGTGAGGAGCACGTGGGTATCTCGGAAGTAGTGACCGGAAGCCGACGGCGTCTCTTCAACGAGGAATTTGACGGGTGGACTGTACGGGCTTCTCACGACAGGAACGTTTAGAGTTTGGCGAAGGGGAATTGCATCGCGGACGAAGGTGTAACCTGTTGTTTTTACTGTGGTCAAAACCTTTTGGCGACGCATGAGAGCTTCTGCCTCTGCACCAATGAGTGTTTTAGCCTCCCCAGTGATGTATAGAACGTCCCCTGTGACGAAGTCTATGAAGGTGAGGGAAGCGAGGGGCGTCACTTCAACGTTACCCAGGGAGGACATGAATCGATTCCCTATGCACGGTTGAGCGGTTAGTAAGGATGAAGTTCAAGGTCGACATCAGAGAGCTTACCTGAGAAATCTGGTAGAACAACCGTCCGATTGTCACCCGGTCTGATGCGGATGAAGCCTGGAAGTCCTCCACGGTGATTCATCCCGAGGTGAGATGGGAAGTCCTTGGCGAATTCCAGCGGAGCGACGTAACTTGTCCCCAAGAAAACTGTGTCGGTTTCATGAACGAAAGAGACAAGTTCATCTGGGAGGCTATCGTCCTGACTCAGTTGCAGGTTTTGGTAGACGACCTGAGGATTCGTCTTCGTGATCGGGGTAAGCTCCCGGGTGTTGATGTATTTCGGACAGTTCCTAGACTGTGTGGGTCATTCATAGCCAAGATGGAACTCGACCGGGAACCTGAACGAACCCGAGGGCTTGATTTACGTGCATCTTCAGGTGCACATCGGTCAAGTTGTTCTCGATGGAGAAACTCTCGATCCAGCCTGCGAACTTATTCCTCCTCCTTGTCGACAATTCGATACCAATCCCGGCCACGAGAACTGTACCCTTCTCGCCTTTCCTGCCCCTCAGACCACTCAGGAGCGGGTCCCCCTCCCACGTTGCCAGGTCCATAGACATCGAATATTCATCGGAGCTCTTGACGAACCCGATCTCGCCTTCTTTTCCCGCAAAGACTGAACCCCAAGGTCGACCGTCCTCATCCAGGATCGTCACAGGGATAAAGGGTATGTTCGACGTATGAAACGCCCTGTGTTGTTCTGGCATGTAGGAACTAATGTGGGTGTAACTCATTCGAACCTCGTTGCCGAAGCCAAGCTTGCTGTGGAGAATGCGTTCGCCTTGATGCCAGCCTTTGAGGTCGGTAGGCATGTTATCGAGGTGGGTGGCTGTGGATGGAGAATGGGAATGGGTTGATAATTCGTAGATCGATCTGAGGCCGGCCATGGAATACGTACTTTTATATTAGTCAGGAACTGTGCTACGTATCGCCGGTGATTGGAATAGACTGGGCCGACGGATAATTCTCGTTCTGCATCGGTGGACGATATCCCCACGCGGGTTCGAAGTTCGACTGGCAGAGTTGCGCCTCCGTCTGTTCACCACAAAATAGGAAGAGCAAGCTTGGGGGGTGGACGTCGAACTCGTCGAGTTCACACGCCTGCTTACCAAAGGTCTCGGTGAGCGACCCACCGTCAACTAGAAAATCAGTTTCCACAGTATTTGTCATCAGTCTGGATCCGCCCATGCGCTTGACACAACCCAGGCCATCTCAGTGAAACGAACCCCAGCTTGATGGCAGATAATGACCCCGGTGGGTATTTCGGAATTGATTTACCTGACAATTGAGACGGCTGGAACAACCAATAAAAGCATCGCAAATCCATGTCCGACAACTTGAACTCAGTCGGATGAACTTAGTACATAGATGTATAATACAACTCACGGTAATGAGCGACGCGTACCAAGACCCGGTCCACGAAAAAATTACACGGGGGTAAATGAATTGTCCTCAGTCGCATCGAAACCGAGGCCGGTAGACACCCATAACTGACACAAAGGCGTTGGATGGGCCATAGGAGCCCCACCGACTAGGTGGGTAACCTCCCTATCGCCTTTAAGCATGGAAGGTATTCGTCCATACACATGCGTTCGTGCGCGTCCTTTCCCTTCTTCCCGAACTGAGCCATTGAAAGCGAACACATCTCGAGCTCCTGCAAAGAAGGGTATCTGTCCATATCCGAGAAGGTGGCATCCAAGACCCTGCAACCCTCTGCCATAGGGAAGGGTCCTGGGGTGACGATCCTTATCCGCTCAAGGGTCGGGGAGGACGGGAATCTCGTATTGAAAGAGACCGAGAACCACCAGGGAAGGAGCCCAACAAAACACCTGAGGGTGAGCGATTTGATTCGCGCGATGAGTGGGGTCAATTGGGCAATTACTGATCGAACAAAAGTCAGGATTCATATTGAACGATCACGGCAGGGTTTTTCGCTCACCATAATTGTGGCCCCCAGGGTAGAGGAGGGCCATGTCGATTTCCTCAAGGAGTTGGCAAGCAGCGATGTGTTCCAGCACACCTTCCGACGCCATCTCATCCCTGATCATGTACGTGAACGACTTTAGTCCAGTGAGGTTCAACCAGGCCATCCCAACGATGTTTCCTTGATTACGAAACTGTTCGCCCCACTCCATCATTGTTGTGTCCGCGATCTCAAGGTAAGTGGGGGAAAGGTCGTAGGTAGGAAAGCCTCTGAACTTGAGCTTTACATGCTCGCTACTCTGGATCCAACCACAGCCATGAAGGCGCAGATTTTTGCAACGAGGGAAACACCGGATGAAGGATACGAAATCCTCAAATCCCCCAAAGTGGCAATCCTGTAGGGCCAACGTGGTCACACCGCTGAGTTTGGAGAGTGTCGATTCTTTGAGGGGTTCTGTATGGAACTGAACCCGGTGAAGGCGGAGGGTCTCGAGAGACGCCTTTCGTGAGACAATGTCGAGAATCTTGTGGGGCTTGCGATGTTGTGGCTTGAGTTCATGGTAGGTGAGAATGAGAGACTTGGTGTGTTGTAGAGAGTTGGAGCCTTCTCCCATCTGAATGAAGGAGTCCACTTTTTCTCTACGATCCAATAGGATGACTCGATAGAGAATGGGGCTGCAAAAGTGGTGGAAAACGGAAGACACGAGGGAACAGGCTCGGAGGGTAAACAGATCTTCCCCGAGTGATTCGATGAACATGCCCAAGATCTCGTTGGAGAAGGGCGGCGTCGGAGTTGGCGTCTCGACTCTGTGGTAAACGCTGAGATGAAACCTGTTGTGCTTTGAGTCGACCGTAATAACTTACCGAGCACCCTCCATGGAAGATTGCACCACGCTCATCGGATCGCGGCTCATGAAATCTCCAGGACCATCATGATGTGATGCGCGCCAACTGCACGTATCGTTAGACGCGCGTCACATGGTTTAACGGCGGCAAATCCCGGAGGGATGTCTTCTCCCTCTTCGCTGGTTCTATTCGAGGATAAACTCAGCATTGCCTACGGAACCCTAGTTTTCAGGAATCACGAGGCGCCTTGTCAGTTCCACGAGTGGGTTTGAGGCCAAGTCGACATTGGGGTACTACTTAACACGGGTGGATAGACTTGTAGCAACTTTACCAAGACGATATAAAAAAGGGCCAGAAGTTACTTATCAAAGGAGAGAGAGGAACGCGGCTTGGATATCAAGAGGGGGAAGAAAGCGGTAAAACATGCATATGCGGAAAGCAACGAGGGACGCATTCAAAAAAAAAGAGAGAATTCATGGATAAACCAGAGAACCGGTACATCCGGAGGAAAAGAAGAAAGAGTGGACAGCTTACACGAACCCTGAACCCGGGAGCTCGAAATCAAATAGGCGATATGAGAAAGGACAAGATTCCCCATTTGACGAAAGACGTAGCACGTCTGTGGTGCCTGTAAACACCTGCTCCTTTCATTCCTCGTCAGGAATTTCCCCTGGAGTATGCGACTCGATTGCAACAGCCTCGTCGGACCCTTGTAAGATATGTTTCGAAGTAAAGCTGGTTGACTCAAGAAGCCCGACGATGTCGGCAATGTCGTCCTTTACCCCTTCCTGATTCGGCTCCGCGTCCTCAGCGGTATCCACATTGACTTCGTGTAGGGATTCGGAAGTAGCGTCGTCCTCGACATGGAGACCCGGAGTGGGGCCAACGGGTTCTGGCGAAGGAGAACGAACGAGATCTCCCGGTGTTTCCACCTGCTCTTCGTCTGCCTCCTCGTGACCGTGGGCACTGGCGCCATCTGACGTTTCCAGGGGTTCCTCGGTGTAACTGGCTTCGAGGGAACCATTTTCCAGATGTTCACCCTCGGGGTCTGATCCGTGTTCGTGGTTTTCTGCGTCCAACAGATCGATCGCAGGGTGTAGAATTTCTTCAGCGACCCCATTTCCGTTCTCATGATGACCTTGGTGTGCATTGTCATCTTTCCTCACGGAATTCTTCGTTGTGGTTGAGCCGGGTGCTTTGGCCTTACTGCCAGGTTTGCTGGTCGTGGTAGTCTTCTTAGTCGTGGACAATGTCCCCGTCCTCGTTGGAGTGGGCACCGACTTTGGAGGACTAGTAGCGGACGTGAGAGTGTGTGCGCTCTTCGATTTCGACAAGGAAGAGGCGGTGGGTTTGCTCAACCTTTCCAGCGACACCCCAGAACTGAGAGTCTTCTTCCGTTCTGGCGGTGGAGGTTGTGGAGAATTCGCTGACTTTGCGAGTGAAGCAGCGGTCGGGGCATAAAGTCTTGAGTTTGGCGTCTTGGGAATCACTGGAGGGGGTTTACTCGGAGTGATAGGAGTCTTGGATCTCCTGGCTGGGGTTGGGGTATGGCTTGGTGGTTCAGTCGGAGGTTTTCTTTGAGCAGATGACGATGGTCGGACAGGAGTACTTGACGTTGGCGTCTTAGATCTTAGGGCCGCGCGAGATGTGGGTCTTGGGGGTGGCCGGGCAGAAGTGGATGTTCTCCGGTCGTTTGCATCAGGATGGAGCGAAGTTCCTTTGGTAAACGAAGACGGTGGAGATTTACTAGTTGTCTTGGCGGTGGACTTTGTTGGCGTAGTTTTTACCGTCCTCGACGGGGACTTGGTCGCAGCCGAAGATGGTCCCGATTTAGTGGCAGGGGGAGTGACCGTCGGTTGAGGCGACTTTGGCGTCTCAATGGGCTCAGGCTCGACAGGTTTCGGAGGCTCAGGTTCCACGACAGTAGGTTTCCTCGATGGAGGTGTGACCTCTATCACTTTCGGTGGTTCCGCAGGAGGCGAAGGAGCTTGGTCGACCTCGGGAGTTCCCAGCTCCGAGCCTTGGGCGAGCGGAGAAGTCGGAGTCTTCTTTAACTCTGAGAATGGAGAGGCTTGAATGACCGGCTGAATCGGCGGCCATCGTTGCCCGGGAGAGTCACCGGTGCTCTGTGTGCTGAGTCGGGGAGACCATTCTTTTCCACCAACTTTACTGTCATTGGGTGGAGAATTAGCGTCGGAGGTACGCGGTGGCCATTCCCTCTTCTCTTTTGTTTCCTCCTTGACTGAGTCGCCGGTGGTATGAGAGGCGACACTCGAGGTGCGAGGTCCAGGTGATGAGGAACGTTGCTTCTTTGTTTGCTGTTCAAACCGTCCGATGAGATTTGCGACGCTTTGACGTGGTCGTTCGTCGGGTAGTGGCCTAGATCGCGCGTTTCCTTCGTTAAAAAGAATGGACGAGACGGAACGGATGGCATATCAAGAAGCAAACTCAAACTCACATTGCTGCGGAAAACCGAACCGTCAAACAGAGAAAACCCTGGCCAGATAGTGGCACTAAATACCCTTAGCTTGGAAGCTTCAACAGCCCCGTACGGAAATATTTCGCGTCCCCTGGTTGTGTTACCTGGCTGGCGGAGGTGGTCTCTACCAAGTCGTCAGGTTACTGAGCTCGATCATCCGTCCACGTGGGGGGTCGGATCTCAGAGCCTCCGCCCTAGTTCGACAGAGTTCGACCCAGTTCGACCCACGCAAGCCGCATAATAGAGAGCTCATAAGCAAGGTGCGAAATAAATACGGGGCCCCGGTCATTTACTTAATTTCGTGAACTCATGAACGAGTCGCGATCGTGGCGGCCGGTCCGTCCGTTCGCACATGTCGGTTTGGTCAGCCTGGATCTCGCGCTCTCTACTCGCGCTCCAGTGGACCTCTGGAAGGTTAGTACCCTGGATCTGCCTGATTTTAGTCCCATACATAACGGCACAAACCAGCATGGTGCCTGCTTTTCTCTCGAAACCAAGTTTTCTGTAGCCCAGGTTCCCTAACACTTCTGATGAACGACAAAACGGCGCTACGACACTCGAACGTGTGTCCTTCAGGATTCATAAATAGACGTTTCGTAAACCCCTGGGACGCACGTCGTGGTGTTCGCGGTATGCTTTTGCTTGCCTCTTCCCAATACTCATGCACGAAATGGACGATCTAATTTCCTCTGGTGAAACCCGGCCCGATGCATCGACATTTTAAGCTTGTGAACCGAAGGAATCGCCGTACACGTCAGGCAGCTGTCAAGCAAGCATTGGAATCCCTAGACGAACGTCCGTCATTCTACTTTACGAAGTGCCATCAATCGGTTCTCGACACCCTGTGCACAGGCTCATGTGCACAAGGGACCTCCTTCCGCAAACCCCCAGAACCTTATCACAGGTCTACGGCATCCTCGCGGGTGGTTGTGATTGCACTGCCACGTTGAGCATATGGGTCACCGACCGGTGTTGGGTCTACGTTTCACGCCGATTGTGCCCCTCCATTAAATGGAGGAAAGTAGGGCATGCTCCTACTTGATGCACACCGGGCTCTATGGAGCCGTGATGATGACCAGCTGATGGTCTGTCGACATCAATTGTGGCGCAGAGGATACGGCGTCCCGTGTGCTAAAGTTGGGGATTTTTACACCACATCATGCACTCCGCCTTGTGACCCCCTCGCCTCAGGCTCCTACCCATTCACCTGTAGTTTTATTGAGCCGTATCTTGCTCCCACGAAGATATCCGACTGATGATGGCCAACGAAATTTGTGAAACCTGGATCCTACGGTTTGTACTGAAATTTGTTTAGGAAGGTTGGGCACTTATGACCTTGGGTTGCCGTCAGATACACGACGTCGGCCGGACATCTGCGGTCTTTATCATGTAAAAAACGCACAGATCCGCCGGGAGATGTGAGAGAAAGGGAAGAAGCAACTGGTAAAATCCAATGGGAACCGCAAGGAGCCGATCAATGCCGATCGGCGGCTGATCCAATTCTACGAGCTCTGCCAGCATGTCCAGATGTCCTTCCCTCTGATTCCTCCCTCAAGCATCCTCTTTAACGTCCACCTCCACGCACCAATACCACCCTCTTTTCTCCTTTTCCCCGCGCGCGTCCTCTCTTCTCCTAGTTCGTCTCGCTTCCCTCTACCACGCTCCTAGCTAGTGTGCTGATAAATTTCCTTATTATCTTCAGATCCGGCGTCTTTCCTTATTGTCTTTCGACCTCGGGGTAACTCTCTTATTGTCGTGTCCCGCTCCCTCCGGTGCCGGTCATGGCATTCTATCATACTATCCCATCACTAGTGTCCAATTATAGTCAGGTCGTGCAGCTCACTGTCAGTCCACTCTCACCTTTACACCCACAATGTTTGAGTGTTACGAGCAGGACACGAATCCTCGAGGGCTTGGTGCTCCTCCACCGAATGTGAGCCACTCTTGCCTACACCCCATCTCCCGCCAGTCTGATCCACCTTTCCGCGCATTTGATAGGCCTACAAGCGGGCAATCCTCAGAAACCCCCCAAAACAGTTCAAAGTTTCAGTGCTTCCCCCCCGAAAAATTGGTTAGTCTCTGGATCTAAAACTCCCATATTTGCTTTGGCGCTGACAAAAACTTTGCCCGAGTAGGTAGCGGGTGGGCGTATGGGGTACGCGTCATCTCGACCGTCGATGCCGAGGACACCGACCGATGCTCCATATCATCACCTTCCGTCAGTTCTAGAGCATCGCGCAGGGACTACGAGATCCGGAGGCGTTGGGACGATTGTCTCTGGTTTCAAGACACGCTCGAGCTCGAGTACTCTATCGAGGCCAGGGAGAAACGTCGCCGTCTGGTGCAGGGGAAGGGAGTGAAGAAGAATGGGGTCTATCTCGACTCTAAGCAAGCTGCTTCGTTCGACTCTTTGCCACCAGGACCGGACCCCACCTCTGTTTCACTCGATATCCATGACTACATCCCAAAACTCAGCAAGAAGGCAACCTTGTTTCGGGTAAACCAGGCAACCATCGACCAACGCCAACAGCAATTCGCGAGTCTCATCGAAGCTTTGTTTGCGCCTCGAGTTCCTATCCTGATCGAGGAATTGCGAGAGTCTCGTACGGTTAAGGATTTCTTCGGCTGGTGGCGCCGCGACAAGGACTTTGCAAGCAAGCACTCGCACGACAAAGGCAAGGACCCTGAAATACCCATCCTTGACTCCATACCCTTCTACTTCGATATTTCAAACTCGTCTCAAGTTTTTTCCGCTTCGAGATCATCAAAAGACCTCTCCTCACCCCGCTCGAAACATACGCGACCTACCACGGCAGATTCTGTAACTTCACATTCTATATGGTCTAGTCCTCGAAGCCGCAGCAATGATCACTTACCATCGCGCAAGCGAAGGACGACGTATACCGCCACTCCATCCACCCCAACTATCCACATCTCCAGCGCGCCGACTAACAGTTCCCATGAGTCCCCCACGGGCCCTCGGGCTCGGTCAAGCCTATATTCGGCCCACTCTGACGAAATGAGTCCAACAGTGGTAATGTGGGACGGTCAGGAGCAGCTCAATGCGAGCGACAGGATCTCCCCCCACGCACTACTAGATGCCTTTCCTCAGACGCCGATGGTCAAGGAGACTTTCGAGAATATCCAGTGTCCTCCATCCCCCGAGGCTGACTCGCCGATTCTTGGCCTGGAAGCCCTTCCAGAAGAGTCGGAGCTGGAGCTACCTCTATCGCAAATGTCTGTGCATGACCACGAGTCTGGGACACGACCCCTTATCACGAGGTCTCGTTCCATCCCGGAGAGTCATCACCGCAACGCCATTATCTTCTCCCCAGAAATAGTATTAGGCGACGCAGAGATACCGGATAATTATTCCCCAACGACAATCACCACCGTCACGTCTTCTCGATATCCTTCATTGTTCTCGAACACCTCCTCGTGGAGGACCTCTGCATCTGATTTCCTTCCCTGCCCTTCTCCCCGACGAAGTCTCGAATCGTGTACGACGGATCCGGTCGATTATTCCAGCTCCTCTCCCGTCACGCCACCGAGTCCTTGGTTATCCGATAGTGAACAGTCGCCTACACTTGGCCCGTCGAAGAAATGGAACCCGCGAGAATCTATTATGAGCATCAGCTCTATTTTGACAGATGCTTCCGCCGATCAGGTACTACCAAGGCGTTCATACTTAACTCCCCTCCCAGGGATGCGAAGCTTCTCCCCGGGCCCTCGGGGCCTTCCCCAGAGGTTCGTTCCGACGTCGGTACCAGAGGAAGAAGGATACATGGAGGATTGTGACGAAGAAATCTTAGAATCATTCCTCTACGGTGGGTGTCACATTCATCACATCTCGTAGACTTCCATTCTTCCGTCAAACGTTTTCCTGACTCCTTTCCCAGGCACCGAAGAAATAGATACTTCTGGAGAGTTTGAATGTGCCGGTGAAGGCCATTGCCCACGCCGAGAGCGTTCGTCCCAGCATCCAACCTCAGAGCAACTGCCCAAGCCTTTCCAGGATCGACCCCCAGGGCAGTTCCATCTCCCTTGGTTACCCACCTCTCCGACCGCTCCTCATTCCCCCTCAAATGTATGGGATACTTCCGAGCCACCAATCAGGCCGATCTCGACGACGTCCACGAGTATGGTGCCCTTCAAGACCATCTCTATCAAAGCATACATCACCGAGGACGCGATCGTCGTCTTCCGTACCGCTACTGAAACAACGTACAGCGAGATCAGGGGAAAAATCTATGAAAAATTTGCCAACCAAGAAGGCATCTCATTACGACCAGACTTCCCTCTCGCTTACCTTGCCCCTGCTCCTCTGCGCCGCTCTACCACGAGCTCTGTGTATTCTGGGATTGCCAAGGGACACACAAGGAGCGTCGGGAGTGCCCCCCCTGAGTCTTCCCTGTTCCTGATCCAATCAAAAGAGGCATGGGACGAGCTAGTGCGCGACTCCGACGGGAAACTGACATTGCGCGTATTCGAGTAAAGCGGACTCCGCGGGCCGTATTTCCTTGTGGACAGCACTCGCATCTATCACCGCGGTGTCCTCAAATCCACTACTTCCACCCCCCCGTTTATAGCGAATCGGGAAATTTATTGCTAGCCCCGTTTGTGTTATCTTATCCCTTTGTTATTCGGCAACTTCATTCTCTGGTTTTATCCACGGTTTCGTCCCTCTTCTGACTCTTTTTATGCATTTGCTGTGAAACTTTCCAGCGGTATCCTTATCAATCTTTGACCTCTTTTCGCATATTCACTTTCCGTGGATTTCACTACCACACTCGTTGTCCTCGTTTCAATTCTCCACCTTGGGTTTTATTCTCGCTCTCTGTCGTCAACTCATGTTAACCTTTAGAAGCGGCTTGTATCGCTCCATTGACACTCCTTCCTCAGATTTGTATCCCACCCATCCCACTCGTTCGCGGCTCCGCTCCCTACGTTTGGAAACACCTGTTTCGCGGAATTATATCATACCGATACCATACACTGCTGTATAAATACATGTTCTCTTCTATAGAAGGGCATACGAAGATCCAAGCCAGAATGGATTCGAAAAAGCAGATCGCCTCGCTCGGATCGACACACCGATCTGAGCCCGCGCTTGAGCGCTCGCCTGACC
>Ga0307514_10001067_pt1 | contig 38961 bp, 39 predicted proteins | sample 16_EM_MG_FD_203088 | JGI IMG/M metagenome (GOLD analysis project Ga0307514, IMG submission 203088) | Populus trichocarpa ectomycorrhiza microbial communities from riparian zone in the Pacific Northwest, United States - 16_EM | ecosystem: Host-associated > Plants > Roots > Unclassified | place...
CTGTTCCGCAGGCTCAAGGGTTACCGCCGGATCTTCTCCCGCTTCGAGAAGCTTGACATCATGTTCCTTGGCTTCATCAGCTTTGTGCTTGTCGCCGACGGGCTCCGGATGTGTTAACACGCCCTAGTCGCTCGAAGACCGGCAGTTGTTCCTCCCGACGGATGCGCAGCGCCTCGTCGAGCTGGCCGCGGTCTTGCAGGATGTCGGCGATCTTGCCCATGGTGACGGCCTTCTCGCGCACGTCGCCCAGGCGCTCATAGACTGGCAGTTGTTCTTCGGTGCGGATGCGCAAGGCCTCGTCGAGTCGGCCGCGGTCTCGCAGGATGTCGGCGATCTGGCCCTTGGTCACAGCCTCGGCTTTTTCGTTACCCAGACGCCGATTCAAAGGAAGTTCGACCTCTCGCCAGTGCTGCAGTGCGGCGTCGTAGTCACCCAGCTCATGCAGCAACCGGCCAAGTTCATCGACAGGCGCCACCAGCAATTCGTCCGGCGGCGCCGGCTTGGTCGCCAGCCAGGCACGAATCTCGGCGACGCGGCGGCTGCGTTCTGCCATCGAACGGTTGTCTGCGCCCGCAGGCCTGGACGGGATCGGCGCGCTATAGCCACCCGTGAGCCCGAGCTCGGGGCCGAAACCGATGGCGGTTGCAGATGCCGCAGGCGCTGCGGCGGGCAGGAAGGCATAGACGCCGCCTCGCCAGGCCCACAAGTCAGGCGCCTTGCCTGAGGCGAGTGCAATCGCATCGGCATCGAGCCAGAACACCAGGCGGGCGCGGGCTTGCGAGGCAAGGCGTTCGCGGCGTGCGTTGAAAGCGTCCCACCGCGCCGAATCGAACCATCCCGGCCGGCCGGCCGACGACGTGGACCACCGCGCCTGCGCGGGCGTTCTTGATGAGGCGATCTTCCAGCATGGCCGCGTCGGCAATCCTGTCGCTCAGCGGCAGGCGGCTGGTGCTCAGGCCTGCCATGCGCAAGACCTCGTCGAGCGCCGTCATCACCTGTTTGCGCAGGTTTTCGTCGGGCGCATCGACCAGCAACCATTGGAAGGCCGGGCCGTGCACCAGCGTGCGCGAAAGGCGCAGGAAATCGTCGTGGCAAGACGCTGGGAGACCACGTGCCGCCGCCAACCGCAGTTGTTCAACATCGAAGGCGGAGCCGGCCATTTCGCAGACTGCCGCTTGGGTCAGGCTGGGGGAGCTGCGGCTGGCGCGGTTGCAGGCTCGGCAGCCGGCACCACGGCCAGTCGGTAGCCCTCCAGCGTGCGCACCACCGGGTGGCTGCGGCGCCAGGCGCTATCGTTGTACTGCAGCGGCGCCAGCCGGTGCAGCAGTTCCTGCGCCTGTTCGTCGTTGCCGCCGTGGGCCGGATTGGCGTCAATGGCCTTCAGCAGCAGGTAGTCGGCGGGTTTCAGAAAGTAGCGGTAGTCGGATGCGAGTTGTTCAATCGCGCGTTGCACCACTGCCGCGTCGATCAAGCTGTCTGCCACTTCGCAACACAGCTTCAACAGGCGTAGCAGCTCGCGCGGATGACCGCCGCTGTATTCCACCAGGCGCTTTGCTTCAGCGTCGCTGGAGAACAGGCTGCTGTCAGCGCGCCGCAGCAGCAGTTCGTGCATGGCCATCAGACCGGGCTCGAAGGGGCTGCCGTCGCGCTCTTGCAGCTTGATCATCGGCAGCACCATGTCAGCATCGAGCTTGCCGCCCAGCCGACCGTCGTACTTGAGGTGGAGTGGGGCGGTGTAGATGGCGAGGGTCTGGATTGCCAGGAGTTGCTCGGCATCCTGTACGAAGAATTGCTGGGTGTCTTCACCGCGCATCTTGTCTGTGCCGTCGATCAGGAAGAGCACCCGCTCGGCGCGCCCTGCACGCGCCAACTCGGCCTCTGCAGTGCGAATGAGGTTGCTGAACGCGATCGCCAGGGTCGTGAAGCCGTTGCGAATCTCCTGCCGCCACTCGCTCTTCTGGCTCGACCCGGTCTTGAACGCAGTGGTAAAGCCCGCGAACAATTTGACGATGCCCGGGATGCCACCGCCGGCCTCGATGCCGGTCTTGAGTTCCGCGCTCAGCTCTCGGTTCGTGCTGCGCGTTTGGATGGCACTGGCGAACCAGTCGCGCACGGGCTTGAGCGAGTCTTCGCCGAGCGAGAATCCATCGGCATTGAGACGCTCCAGCAGCGTTTCAGCCATCGCCATCAGCGCTTCCGTGTACTGCAGGTTGTTGCGGTCCAGCTTGGCAAGGACGTCGACTTCAACGACATAGAAGCGCTTCGACTCGTTCAGCCTGCCCGCGTATCGGCGCAGCTCGGTGGTTTTGCCGCTGCCGATGTGGCCGAAGAACAGCACATGCTTGTCGTTGGGGGCAAAGAAGGCATTCGTCGCCGGATCCCAGCCAAACTTGCGTGCCAGCCGCGCAAAGGTCTTCTCGCTGCCGCGTGCCGTCTGCGTGTCCACATAGCGCGGATCTCCGTCGGGCAGCGCTTCTTCGTACTCGATCTTCTGCAGGACTTCAAGAATGTGAGTCGGAGGTTTGTATGCCATGGCGAGGTGAATTTTAGGGCGAGGACCATTGGCACAACGAGTCGAATGTGTGGGCGTTTGCAAAGTGACCCGGAAAACTGGGCCGTCCGCCGGGCGATCATGCGCGATGGCAAGTGCGACCGCCATGCCGCAAGGGATCGTCTTGCAGGCCCCTGCACTTCAGGTCCAACGGCTGAAGCACCGGAGCACCGGAAGTTGCCGCAGGTTCAGCCCGGCTTGCCGTCCAGCCGGGCCCCGCCAGGTCCAGGTCTAGGCCTTCTTCGCGTAGGCGCTGCACCAGCCCTTGGCCGCGACGTTCTTGCCGGCGAACAGCGGGCAGGCACCGCTCGCGTCGCCCGCCTTGCCTTGGTAGAACTGGCAATTCGCGCAGGTCTGTCCAGCGGCGTACTTCGGGAACTTGGCCTTGTCGGCCTTGGTGGCGTCCACCACATAACCCAGCGCCGTGGCTTGGGCATCCTTGGGGTCGACGTCTGCGGCGCGCGCCTGCTGTGCGGCCAACAGCGCGAGGCTGGTGACCGGAATGATCTGGATGAAGGTGCGACGCGTGGTCATGCTGGCGAGTCCTCAGGGTTGGCTGGCAAGAGATTCATTGTGCGACCCGGCTGGCCGTGCGTCGCGCCTTGTCTGCCGCCAGCTTGCGCTGCGTCATGGCCCTGAGGCCATCCTCACCTGATTTTGATCACCACCTTGCCTTTCGCACGGCCGGCCTCGACGTAGGCCATGGCTTCGTTGGTGGATGCGAACGGGAAGACCTTGTCGATCACCGGATGGATGGCGCCGGCTTCGATGAGCTTGGTGATCTCGCGCAGCTGGCTGCCGTTCGCCTTCATGAACAGGAATGAATAGTCGACGCCCAGCTTCCTGGCTTTGCGCCTGACGCTTGCGCTCAGCAGCCGCATGACCAGCCTCACGAAGCCTGGCGAGCCAATGGCCTGGCCGAAGGCCGGGTCCGGCGGGCCGGAGATGGAGATGAGCTTGCCGCCGGGCTTGAGCACGCCGAGCGACTTGGCGAGGGTCTTGCCGTCCTGGCTGTTCAGCACCAGGTCGCAGTCGCGCAGCACCTGCGCGAAGTCCTGCGTCTTGTAGTTGACGATCACGTCAGCGCCGAGGCGCTTCACCAGCTCGGTGTTGCTGCTGGTGGTCGCCACCGTGGCGCCCAGGTGCTTGGCCAACTGGATGGCGAAAGTGCCGACGCCGCCGGAACCCGCCTGGATGAAGACCTTCTCTCCCTGCTTCAGCCTGGCCGTCTCGACCAGCGCCTGCCAAGCCGTCAGGCCCACCAGCGGGATGGACGCGGCTTCTTCCATCGAGAGGTTCTTGGGCTTGGGCGCCAGCGAGCTTTCCTTGACCGGGACAAGCTCGGCGAAGGTGCCGATCCGGAAGTCGTCCACCCGTGCGTAGACCTCGTCGCCGGGCTTGAACTGCCGCACCCGCGGGCCGACCTTGCGCACCACGCCGGCCACGTCGTGACCCAGCACCAGCGGCAGCCGGTAGGGCAGGATGAGCTTGAACTCGCCCTCCCGGATCTTGACGTCCAGCAGGTTGACGCCGGCAGCGTGGACCTCGACCAGGACCTCGTCGTCGTGCAAATCAGGGTCCGGCAGCTCGGCTGGCCGCAGAACGCCTTTCTTGGCATAGCGGTCGAGAACAAATGCCTTCATGGTGTTTCCTTGGTCGAACTGATGGCCCGGCGCTGGGAGATGTGGTGGATCAACGAGCGGCTCAGGCTTCGAGGCGCAGGTCCTTGCGGACGCCCGCGTCCAGCACGCTGGCAGGCGCGAAGCGGCGCAGCATGCGCATGCGGCTGGCCAGGCCGGGTGTGTAGTGGAGTTTGGGGTGCTCCGCGGTGGCCGCCCGCAGCACCACTTCGGCGACGACCTCCGGGCCGTCGGCACCAACGAGCACTTCCTTGACCCGCTTCTCGACCCCGGCGCGCACCGTGCCGTACACGTCCAGCACCGCATCGGGCTGCACCAGGTTGGCATCGAACGGCGTGTTGATGTAGGCAGGCTCTACCACCGAGACGCGAATGCCCTGCGTGCGCAGCTCATGGTCGAGCGCTTCGGAATAGCCGGCCACCGCATGCTTGGTGGCGGAGTACAGCGCCATGTAAGGCATGGGCAGGAAGCCCAGCACCGAGCCGATGTTGACGATGCGGCCGCCGCCCTGGCGGCGCATGTGCGGCAGCACCGCGCGTGTCATGCGCACCAGGCCGAAGAAGTTGGTGTCGAAAATGGCCTGGGCTTGCTCGATCGAACTTTCCTCGGCTCCGGCGGGCGCCACGCCAAACCCGGCGTTGTTGACCAGCAGATCGAGGCGGCCTTCGCGCTGCATCAGCTGCTGGACGGCGGCTTCGACCGACGCGTCGCGTGTCACGTCCAGGGCCAGCATCTCGAAAGCATGTTGGCCGGGCTGGGCGCCGCGGCGGCTGGTGCCGTAGACCTTGTAGCCCGCCTGGGCGAGCTGCGTGGCAGTGGCCTGGCCGATGCCCGACGAAGCGCCGGTCACAAGGGCAATCCTGCTGTGTTTTGTCATGGTGTGGGTCTGTCCGAGGCTTGGGTGGGGAGGGGTTGTGATATCGGGATGATGATCATCATGTGAGAAGGCGAGCGAAGGGCCGTCGCTCCATGTGGCCGTTTCAATCGTGGGTGGGGGTCAGGTGCTTCAGCGCCGCGCTTCGCAGGCCATCGGCCAGCGCGGGGTCATCGACCGCGCGGGACAGCAGCAGCGCGCCCACCATCGTGGAGATCGCGACCAGCGCCTGCGCGTGGGCCTGGGGCTGCCCCCAGTCCGGCGACTGGCGGGCCAGCAGGTCGACCATTTCCTTGATGTGGCGGGTCGTGACCCGGCGCACCTCCGGCGCCTGCCGCGCGGTCTCGGAGCCCAGGGCGGCCAGCGGGCAGCCGGTTTCTGCGTGGTCGGCATGCGTCTTCGAGAGGTAGGCGTCCAGCATGGCGGCGACCACCTGCCCGGGTGGCACGCTGGCCGCCACGCCTGTTGCCACCGAGGCCGACTCGGCGCAGGCCTGGCGTGCGGCCTCCACCAGCATGGCCTCGCGCGAAGCGAAGTGCGCATAGAACGCACCGTGCGTCAGCCCGGCCTCTTTCATGATGTCGGCCACGCCGACCCCGTCGTAGCCGCTGCGGCGGATCGCGCGCGCCGCCACGGCGACGATGCGCGCGTGTGTTGCCTCTTTTGCCGCTGCCCGTTGGCTCGCTTTTGAAATTCGCATGATGACAATCATACAGAAATTTGCGGCTTCGTGCTGGTGGGGGGGTGGGGGCTTGGATGCGGGCTGCAGCAGTGCGCTGTCCGTTCCGGCGGCCTCGTGGGGCTGTCTTCGGCAGGCCCTGGCACTTGAGGTCCAATCGCTCGATGTCATCTGCTCTTCCCATGTCCGCGCCCCGGCTCGGGGGCTGGCGCCTTGCCGGCCTGGTGTTTGTGTTCCTGTGGTTCTTCATTGGCGGCATTGCGCACTTCGCCGCGCTCGAAACCGAGATGCGCATCGTGCCGCCGTACATCCCGTGGCCGATGGCCGCGGTGCTGGTCAGCGGGGTGTTCGAGCTGCTGGGCGCTGCCGGCCTGCTGTGGCGGCGCACCCGCCGTGCGGCGGGCATCGGGCTCTTTCTGCTGACGCTGGCTGTCACGCCGGTGCACTTCTACATGTTGCAGGTGCCCGAGCAGTTCGACGTGCCTTATGCCTTGCTGGCGGCCCGGCTGCCGCTGCAGGTGGCGCTGCTGGCCCTGATTGCCTGGAGCACGGCAACGCCGCGCCGCCGCCGCGGGCTGTTTCGCTGAAGTCCAGCAGGCGGGTTCAGGACTGCCCGACCCGTTGCTGCAGCCGCGCGTATTCGGCGCTGCTGAGCACCTGGCGCTGCGCCAGTGGCGTGCTGCTGTGCACGTCGAAGAAGGGCGTGTGCAGGTAGCTGCCGCCAATGCGCGCGCCGGCCACCATGCGGGCGATGCGCAGCATGGCCCAGGTAGTGGACAGGGCGCTTGCGCTTGGCACAGGGCCTTGCGTCTGCCTGGCGCTCTGCCGGTTGAGCTGCATGCGCAGCGGGCCGAAGGACGCCGCCAGCGTGTGCGTCGGATCGCTCTGCAGGCAGCTGTGCAGCAGGCCGATGTACGAGAACTTGTGGTTGCGCGGCGTGTTGCCGATGGCGGTGCGGCAGCAGCGGGTGTACCAGCGCAGCATGCCGCCTTCGGTGAGCGACATGCAGGCCAGCGCTTCGCGGCCCTGGGTGAACTGCAGCCAGGCGGGCGAGGTGGCGATCACCTCGCTGCCGCCCAGCGGGTCCAGCACGCGCTGCGGCTCGCCGAGGAAGTGGGCGAAGGCCTGGCAGTCCTTGCAGTAGCAGACGCAGCGGCTGGCCCGCTCGCCGTGGCTGAGCAGGCCGGAGACGGTGCCGCAGCGGCAGCGCAGCAGATGGGGCGGGTTCATTCGGCGGCGGGGGGTGTCTTCTTGTCGTCAGCCGCCTGCTGCAGGGCGCTCAGCAAGGTGTCGATCGCATACGGCTTGCGCAGCAGCTGGGCATGGGTGTCGGGCGCCTGGGCCGAGTAGCCGGTGGCGACCACGGTGGGCAGCGCGGGCAGGTGTTCGCGGCACCAGGCCACCAGGTCCAGCCCGCTCATGCGGCCGGGCATCACCACGTCGGTGAACAGCACGTCGAAGGGTTGGCCCTGCAACAGGCGTTGCAAGGCTTCGTCGGCGCTGTTGCACAGCGTCACCTTGTGGCCCTCGCCCTGCAGGGCCGGCAGCACCACCGAGGCCACCAGCGGGTCGTCTTCCACCATCAGCAGCCGCAGCTGGCGGCTGGGCTGGGGCGCACCGGCACTGGCGGCCGGTGCCTCTGCCCGCTGCTCGCTGGCCGGCAGGTAGAGGCTGACGCGGGTGCCTTCGCCGGGCTTGCTCTGCAACCGCGCGTCGCCACCGGACTGGCGCGCCAGGGCCAGCACCTGCGGCAGGCCCAGGCCACTGCCTGTGCCGACCGGCTTGGTCGTGAAATAGGGCTCGAAGGCCTTGGCCTGGGTTTCGGCGTCCATGCCGGGGCCGTCGTCGGCCACCTCGATGCAGAGGTAGCGCCGGCCGGTCTGCAGGCCGGCGGTTTCGGCTGGCTCGGCGAGGCGGCCGGTGAGGGTGATGTGGCCGCCGTCCGGCATTGCGTCGCGGGCATTGAAGACCAGGTTCAGCAGCGCCAGTTCGAGCTGCGTGGGGTCGACGAACAGTGCCGGCAGGCGTGGCTCGATGTGGGCCGACAGCTGCACCCGTGCGCCGACGGCCTTGCTGGTCAGCTCCTGGGTCTTCAGCACGAAGTCGCCCAGGTCCACCGACTGCGGCTGCAGCGCCTGGCGGCGGCCGAAGGTGAGCATCTGCCGGACCAGGGCGGCCGCCTTCGCGGTGGCCCGCAGCGCGCTTTGCAGCACCCGGCGCTGCGACCCTTCGCCGACCTGGCGATCCATGACCTGCAAGGCCATCTGGATGGTCTGCAGCAGGTTGTTGAAGTCATGTGCCAGGCCGCCGGTGAGACGGCCGATGGCCTCGTGCTTCTGGCCGTCCAGCAGCCGGGCCTGGGCCTCGCCGGCCTGCTGCACGGCCTCGGCCACGCGCTGCTCCAGCGTGCGCGTGGCCTCGTGCGAGCGCAGGCCGGCTTCGTGCAGCGCGGCGCTGACCTGGTCGGCCTCGCTGACGCCGGTGCTCAGGCGCGGCGGTACCGCGTCTTCACCCAGCTGCGAGGCGGCTTCGCGCAGGGCCAGCACTGGCGCGCTGATGCGGCGCGCGCCATACATCGCCATGCCCAGACCGATCAGCAGCAACAGCCCGGAGGCCGCCATGGCCTGCAGCGTGACCCGCTGTGCCGCCCGGGTCAGTGCGGTGCGCGGCAGCGCAATGATCACCGCCCAGCGGTAGCGGCTGGGCTTGCTGAGGTAGCTCAGCGATGGCACGCCGTCCAGCGTGGTCGATTCGGCAAAGCCGTCTTCGCCGGCCTGGGCACGGCGCTGGATGTCGCCGGTGGCCTGCCGGCCCAGCCACTTTTCTGGATCGCGGCTGCGGGCGATCACGTGCTGGTCCTGGTCGATGATGGAGGCGACGCTGCCTTCGGGGTACCGGTGCTCGTCGAGGATGGCCTGCATCACGCTCGGCTCGAAGGACACGCCGACGTTGTACTGCGGCGGCTGCACGCCGCGCTGCGCCGCGAACACGCCCAGCACCGGCTTCTTCAGCAATGGTGCCTGCTGGGCGAAGAATACTTCCGGCTCGCCGGTGACGAAGTGCGCGCCCGGTGGCCGCGGGCGCGGCGTCAGGTCCAGCTCGGGCAGCAAGGTGTTCAGCAGCACGCGCTCGCGGTCGACCAGGAAGGCCCAGTTGCCGCTGCCCTCGACGGCCACCGCGGCCTCTTCGCGGAAGCGGCGCAGGTCACCGTCGTGCAGTGCGCTGGAGCCCGCCAGCGTGCGGGCCATGACCGCGCGTTTGTCCAGCTCCCGCTCGGCGACGAAGTTCAGGCTTTGCCCGATGTTCTGCACGTTCATGCGCGCGCTGTCTTCCTCGCGCTGGTAGGTGGTGCGCGCCAGCAGGCCAAAGCCGATGACGGCCGGCAGCCAGACGGCGAAGACCAGCAACAGGAGACGGGTGCGGATGCTCATGTCAGCGTGGTGGGGCTTCGGGAGAGGGCTTCAGAACGGTCAGCAAGCCAGGAAGTTAACAGCACTTGCTGACTTCGGCTGGCACGGCGCTTGTCGGCTTACGCCTACAGCGCCATGCGGCGTTCACTCACGGGCTGTTTGCGGGCCCGACGGTCTACTGCACGGCAATCCAAGAACGCACTTTCCGACGCTGTCATCCCATGTCCAATCTCCTCGCCGAACGCCCCGTCACCCGTGCTGCCGTGCCCGATGCCATGCAGGGCCGGACGCTGAAGCTGCGCTGGCTCGAAGGCCCGATCCGGGGCGAGTCCCAGGAAATTCGTTTCCACGAGGACGGCACCTTCGGCCTGTCGGGCCACCCAGCCTCCCTGCGCATGCCCTACAGCTGCTTCGAGCTGGCCGAAGAAGTCCAGCTGGTTTCGCTGCCTTCGCCCGCCGGCTACACGCTGACGATGGCGCTGAATTTCAACGACCGGTCGACCATGGGCGTGGCCACGCGCGCAGACGGCTGGGAGCCGGTGCGCGGGCACATCGAACTGCTGAACTGACGCCTGTCTCAGCGCTGCCAGGCCCGGTCGCGTGCGCTGCGCTCCTGCGTGGCGTCCAGCGCATTGCCGGCGATGTACCGGTCCACCGCTGCCAGCACCGCAGGCGGCAGCGTTGAAGCCGCTTGGCGCAAGCCAGCGGCTTGGCTGGCGTCCACCTGCTCCGCGGCCTGCACTTGCCAGCCTGCGGGCGAGCGGCAGGCCAGGCCTGCGGTGGCTCCGGCCACGAAGGTGCGGCAGTAGCCGCCGGCCTGCGCCACGAAGCTGAGTTGCAGCGCCACGCGCGCACCGGCCGGCGTGTCGCTTGCGAGTTGCGTGTCCAGCGCCTGCGCCAGCGCGCCGCGGGCCAGCAGCCGGCCGCCTTGCTCGGCCATCAGCGGCACATCGCCACCCCGGTGTGCCCACAAGGCGCCTGACACCAGGCCAATCGCCAGGCTGGCCGCCATGCCGCCCCAGGCCGCCCAGCCCAGCCCCCCGCGGCGCTGGCGATTGGCATCCAGTGCGACGACTGCTGCAAGCCGCGGCGCGGCGGCCGGCGGCGGTGCCAGCAAGGCGCTGAGGCGGTCCGGCACCGGTTCGTCCAGCACGGCCGCAAAGGCCTTGGCCACGCGCTGGCGCTGGGCCTGGAAGGTTTCCACGCGCGCCCGCAGCGTGGCGTCGCCTGCCATTGCCTCGGCCAGCGCCTGGCGGCGCCGGGCGGAGAGTTCGCCGTCGGCAAACGCCATCAGTTCGTCGTCCTGCCAGTCGTTCATGTCATCTCTTTCGGCAGCTCGCCCAGCCAGGCCTGCAGGGCCTCGCGGGCCCGGGCCAGCCGGCTGGTCAGCGTGCCAATGGGAATGCCCAGCAGCTCGGCCGCCTCCTGGTACGAAAAGCCTTCGACCAGCACCATGCCAACGGCGGCGCGCTGCTCGTCGCCCAGCTGCGCCACTGCCCTGCGCACGGCCAGCGCGTCCAGCTGCGAGTCCTGCACGCCCACCTCGGCGCCGGCTTCTTCCGGCAGGAAGGTCTGGTCGCGGCGCTCGCGGGCCCGCACTTCGTCGATCCACGCGTTCTGCATGATCCTGAACATCCAGCTGTCCAGCCGTGTGCCGGGCGCCCACTGGTCGATCCGGTTCAAGGCCTTCTCGATGGCGATCTGCACCAGGTCGTCCGCATCTGCCGGGTGCCGCGCCAGCGTGCGGCCAAAGCGCCGCAGGCGCGGCAGCAGGGCTGCGATCTGGTGTCGCACATCGGGGGAGGCTGGGCTCATCTGCTGGGGACAACGGGTGTCGCAGGGATTTTCTTCCATGCGTCGCTCGTTATGCTGCCAACGACCATGAAAGCTGTGCCCTCGCTTCTCCTCTTGTGCGGTACGCTGGCGCTGGCCATGCCGGCCAGCGCCCAGCTGCGCCTGCCTTCGCTGCCTTCGCTGCCGCGCGAGCTGCCCCGCCTGCCCACGGTCTCGCCGGAGCTGCTGCCGCAGACGCTGGCCGCGCTGCAGGACCGCCGGCTGGCGACAGTGCGCGAACTGCTGCGCCGGCATGCGGACCAGGTCGAGGCCGATCCTGCGGGCCAGCCGATGCGCCGCCAGGAACTGCTGCTGGTGTCGCCCCCGGCCGCGCTGCTGGCCGCGGCGCTGGCGGAAGGCTTTGTGCTGCTGCGCGAGGAAACGCTGGCCGAGCTGGAGATTCGCCAGCTGGTGCTGCGGCCACCGCCAGGCCTGGGCACGGCGCAGGCCGTGGCGCGGCTGCGCGCCATTGATGCATCGGCCATGGTCGACTTCAATCACCTCTACACGCCGGGCGGCGAGGTGGTGCCTGCCGAGCCGGCAGCAACGGCTTCGGCACCACCGCGCCTGGCGCCGCGCCGCGTGGGCCTGGTGGATGGCGGCGTGGACAGCGGCCATGCCGCGCTGGCCGGGCTGGCGCTGCAGCGCTGGGGCTGCGGCGGCGCCGAGCGGCCCAGCGCGCATGGCACCGCGGTGGCTTCGCTGCTGGTCGGGCGGGATGCGGTCTTCGCCGGGGTGCTGCCCGGCGCCACGCTGCTGGCGGCCGATGTCTATTGCGAACAGCCGGCAGGCGGCAGCGCCGAAGAGGTGGCCCGGGCGCTCGCCTGGCTGGCCGGCGAGCGGGTGGCGGTGATCAACGTCAGCCTGGTCGGCCCGGCCAACCTGCTGCTGGCGCAGGCGGTGGCGGCGCTGGTGCGCAAGGGCCACCTGGTGGTGGCCGCAGTGGGCAACGACGGGCCGGCCGCGCCGCCGCTGTACCCGGCCGCATACCCCGGCGTGGTCGGCGTGACCGGCATCGGCGCCGCGCGCCGGGTGCTGCCGGAGGCCGCGCAAGGCCCGCAGGTGCTGTTCGCCGCACCCGGCAGCGAGATGGCCGTGGCCCGGCCGGGCGGCGGCTATGGGGTGGCACGTGGCACCTCGTTTGCGGCGCCTGTCGTGGCTGGCCTGCTGGCCGAGACCCTGGCGCAGCCCGGCCCGCAGGAGGCCGCGGCGGCGCTGCAGCAACTGGCCCGCCAGGCGGTGGACCTCGGCGCACCGGGCCGCGACCCGGTCTACGGCTTCGGCCTGGTGGGCGAAGCCCTGCGCGTGGCGCCGGAAAGCGTGCACGCTCGGTCGCGCTGACAAAGCGTTACCACCACCTGCGGAAGAAGCCCGGCGCGGTGCTCGTTGTGCTCGGTGAAAGGGTTGGAAACCGCCGGCCCTTCACAGTGTCAAGGAGTGCAGATCATGTTCAAGCCACGTCAATTCAAGTTTGCTTCCCGCGTCTCGATCGCGCTGCTGTCGGCCTGCTGCCTGGCACCGGCGGCGCATGCCGGCTTGCTCGGCGGCGGTGGTGGTGGCAGCGGTGGTGGTCTGGGCGGTGTGGGCGGTGGCCTGGGAGGGGGCTTCCATGGCGGCTTTGCGCCGCGCAGCCTCGACCTGGCCGGGCAGGCGAACGCTCAGGCCAGCCGCAACGGCGCGCCGCTGCCCGCCGCCAGCCGCGCACGCGACGCCGTGAGTTCGGCCACCGATGCCGCTGGCACTGCGAAACCAGCCACCGCGGACGGCACTGCCAGCCCTGCGCCCAACGGCCAGGCTGCGGCCCCGCAGAGTGCGCCGGCGCCGGCCACTGCCGCGGCCAACGGCGGCGCCACCGGCACCAGCCGCGCGCTGGCCGGCAATGCCAACGCCAGCGGCAGCACCCGCCAGGCCAATGCCTCGGCCAACGCTGCCGCTCAGGCCTCGCGCGACACGCATTCGATCAGCTTGGACGGAGGCGCCCAGGCTCAAGTGCAGCGCTGAGTGCTAGCCGCGCTGAGTGGCCGGATAGGTTGTCTGACAACTTGGGCTGTCTTGCGTCTACGTGAGATCGCGTATGACGCGCTGGCAGCCCGGGTCTAGAGTGCGATCCGTTCGCCCACCCCTGGGAAATCCCTTGGTTTCCCCGGGGTTTCCCTTTGTCGACTCGTCGGCAGGGCGGCCCAGGCCCGCTTGGCTTGGGCGGCGAATAAGTCATACGATGTCATATAACTTGCGACCTCGCCCTGGACCTTGTCGCCCCTGGCCCGCGCCGCGCCTGCCCTTCAGCTTCAGGTTTTCATGAGCACACACAGCACATTTGCCGCGCCCCCTGCGGCCGGCGCAGCTTCGGCCGCCGCGCGTCCCACCCGGGTCCGTTACCTGATCCTGGCGATGCTGTTCATCGTCACCACGGTGAACTACGCCGACCGGGCCACGCTGTCCATCACCGGCCCGGCGATGAAGGCCGAGTTCGGCTTCGATTCGGTGCAGCTGGGCTTCATCTTCTCGGCCTTCAGCTGGGCCTACGTGGCCGCGCAGCTGCCCGGCGGCTGGCTGCTGGACCGCTACGGTGCGCGCAAGATCTACGCAGCCAGCATCGTGCTGTGGTCGCTGTTCACGCTGCTGCAGGCCTTCACCGGCGCGGTGGCCGGCGTGTTCGGCGCGGTGACGCTGCTGTTCGCGTTGCGCTTCCTGGTTGGGCTGGCCGAATCGCCGGCCTTCCCGGCGAACGCCAAGCTGAGTGCCAGCTGGTTCCCCACGGCAGAGCGCGGCACCGCCTCGGCGATCTTCAACTCGGCGCAGTATTTCGCCGCGGTGGTCTTCACGCCGCTGATGGCCGGGCTGACCCAGTGGATGGGCTGGCACCACGTCTACCTGTGGATGGGCGTGATCGGCTTCGTGCTGGCCGGTGTGTGGCTCAAGGTGGTGCACAACCCCGCCGACCACCCACGCGCCAACAAGGCCGAGCGCGAATACATCGCCAAGGGCGGTGGCTTGCTGAACCTGGGCCCGCAGGCCATGCCCTCGGGCATCGTGCGCGACGGCCGCACCTGGGCCAACCTGGGCCAGCTGATGCGCAGCCGCATGATGCTGGGCATCTACCTGGGCCAGTTCTCGATCAACGTGCTGACCTACTTCTTCCTGACCTGGTTCCCGGTCTACCTGGTGCAGCAGCGCCACATGTCCATTCTGAAGGCCGGCTTCATGGCCTCGCTGCCGGCGCTGTGCGGCTTCCTCGGCGGCGTGCTGGGCGGGGTGATCTCGGACGGGCTGATCAAGCGCGGCGCCAGCCTTACGGTGGCCCGCAAGACGCCCATCGTGCTGGGCATGCTGCTGTCGGTCACGATGATCTTCTGCAACTACGTGGACAACGAGTGGCTGGTCGTCGGCCTGATGGCACTGGCCTTCTTCGGCAAGGGCATCGGCGCGCTGGGCTGGGCCGTCGTCTCCGACACCGCGCCGAAGGAAATCATCGGCCTGGCCGGCAGCGTGTTCAATATGTTCGGCAATGCCGCGGGCATCGTCACGCCCATCGTCATCGGCTACATCCTGGCCCACACCGGCTCGTTCAACGGCGCGCTGGTCTTCGTCGGCCTGAACGCACTGGTCACCGTCGTCGCCTACCTGGTCATCGTGCCGGAGATCAAGCGGCTGGAGTTGAAGCCGCGGTGAGGCGGCCTGTCTCGGCCACGTCTGTGAGACCGCAGCCGGGCTGCCTTCCACACCTGCGTAGCCCGTCCTGGCGTGTGAATATCCTGCTTTATCTGGATTCGGATAATTTATCCATCGTTGGATAAAACTCACGGCTCCTGTGGCTGAGCAGAAGGAAGCACGCATGAAGATCGCAGTGATGGGCGCGGGCGCCGTGGGGTGCTACTACGGCGGCATGCTGGCGCGGGCCGGGCACGAGGTGGTGCTGATCGCGCGGCCTGTGCATGTGGCGGCCATTGAGCGGGGCGGCTTGAGGCTGGAGGCGCAGGGCTTCGACGAGCACGTTCGCCTGGCTGCCAGCAGCGACCCTGCGGCGGTGGCCGGGGCCGAGCTGGTGCTGTTCTGCGTCAAGTCGCCGGACACCGAAAGCGCAGGCGACCTGCTGCGGCCGCACCTGGCGCCTGGCGCCTTGCTGCTCACGCTGCAGAACGGCGTGGACAACGCGGAACGGCTGCGCACGCGCTTGCCGCAGGCGGTGGCCGCGGCGGTGGTCTACGTGGCCACCGAGATGGCCGGGCCCGGGCATGTGAAGCATCACGGCCGCGGCGAGCTGGTGATCGAACCGTCGAACGCTGCGGCCGTCTCCAGCGATGAGGTGGCGCAGATGCTGATCGCCGCGGGTGTGCCGACGGAGGTCTCGCCCGATGTGGTGGGCGCGCTGTGGGCCAAGCTGATCCTGAACTGCGCCTACAACGCGCTCTCGGCCATCAGCCGCCAGCCCTATGGCGTGCTGGTGCAGGCCGCGGGTGTTGCCGACGTGATGGGCGACGTGGTGGCCGAGTGCCTGGCGGTGGCCGAGGCTGAAGGCGTGCGCGTGCCGGGCGATGTGCCGGCCGCCGTGCGCCGCATTGCCGAGACCATGCCCAGGCAGTTCTCTTCCACCGCGCAGGACCTGATGCGCGGCAAGCCCAGCGAGATCGACCACCTCAACGGCCTGGTGGTGCGCCGCGGCGCTGAGCGAGGCGTGCCCACGCCGGTGAACCGGGTGCTGCACACCTTGGTCAAGCTGCTCGAAGCCAAGTCCGCCTAGGTTTTGCGCGTGGCGGCAATGCTGGCCGCCAGGAAGTCCTGGCCCGCGGCCGGCAGCGTGCGGCCGCGGCGCTTGATCAGGCTGACGGTGCGCACAAACGCCTCGTCGGCAATCGGCCTGGCGACCAGGCCGGGCTCGGCACGCAGCTCGCGCGCGGCGCCTGGCAGGATGGTCAGCCCCAGCCCGGCACGCACCATGGCCACGGCCGTCATCATGTAGGTGGTCTCGCAGGCGACGATGGCCTGCCGGCCGAGCTGGCGGAAGGCTGCGTCCACCAATGCGCGCACGCTGGTCGACGGGTCCGTCAACACCAGCGGTTGATCGGCGAAATGCGCCAGTCGCAGTTGGCGCCGGGCGGCCAATGGATGGTCCGCCGGGCAGACCAGGCACAGCCGGTCGGCCCACTGGTGCAGCGTGTCGAACTCGGCGGCGTCCACTGCGCCACCGGTCAGGCCCAGGTCGACCTGTTCGTCGCGCACGAGCTGCATGACCTGGCTGGCCACGGCGTCCCGCACCACAAACGCAATGCCGGGCTGCGCTGCGCGGCAGGCCAGGATCACGTCCGGCAGCAGGCTGGCGGCAAACGAGGGCAGCGCGGCAATGCGCACCGTGCCGCGCCGGCCGGCGCTGGCTTCGCGGGTGTCGGCCACCACCGCGTCCATGTCCTGCAGCATGCGCTGCAACAGCGGCAGCAGCTCGCGGCCGGTGCGGGTGAGGGCGACCGAGCGGCTGTTGCGGTCCAGCAGCCGGCTGTGCAGCGCCTCTTCGAGCTTGCGGATCTGCACCGTCAGCGCGGGCTGCGACAAATGCAGCGCGGTGGCGGCGCGCGTGAAGCTGCCGAGCTGGGCCACGCTGACGAACGCGCGAATCTGGCGGAAATTCAGGTCCATGTCGATAGCTTATGGCTGCGATCCAATCATTTCAATTGTTAGATCGCTGCCGCTGGCCTACGCTTCGCCTCCATGACTGCCACCCCCGCATCGCCTCTGCCCCGCATCGTTCGCCTGGGCGTGGGCGCCGGTTACTCGGGCGACCGCATCGAGCCGGCGGTCGAGCTGGCGCAGCATGGCGAGATCGACTACCTGGTCTTCGAATGCCTGGCCGAGCGCACCATCGCGCTGGCCCAGCAGGCCAGGCTGCGCGACCCGGAAGCCGGTTTCGACCCGCTGCTGGCGGCGCGGCTGCGGGCCGTGCTGCCGCACTGCGCGGCGCGCGGCATCCGCATCCTGACCAACATGGGCGCGGCCAACCCGCTGGGCGCTGCGCGTTGCGCGATGGCGATTGCCGCCGAGCTGGGTTTGCAGGGCTTCAAGATTGCCGCGGTCACGGGTGACGACGTGCTGGCTGCCGTGCAGGCCGGCGAGCACCGCCTGCTGGAAACCGGCGACACCGTGGCTTCGCTGGGTGACCGCGTGCTCTCGGCCAACGCCTACCTGGGCGCCGCGCCCATGGTGCAGGCGCTGGCGCAGGGCGCGCAGCTGGTCATCACCGGCCGCGCGGCAGACCCGGCGTTGTTCCTCGCGCCGCTGGTGCACGCATTCGGCTGGGCCTGGGACGACTGGCAGCGCCTGGGCCAGGGCACGGTGGTGGGCCACCTGCTGGAATGCGCCGGCCAGGTGACCGGCGGCTACTTTGCCGACCCTGGCTTCAAGGACGTGCCGGACCTGGCGCGCCTGGGCTTCCCGATGGGCGAGGTCAGCGAAGACGGCGGCCTGGTCGTCACCAAGCTGGCCGCGGCTGGCGGCTGCGTGACCGAGGCCACCTGCAAGGAGCAGTTGCTCTACGAAATCCACGACCCGCAGCGCTACCTGCAGCCGGACGTGGTGGCGGACTTCTCCGAGGTGACGGTGCAGCAGCTCGGCCCGGACCGGGTGCAGGTGAGCGGTGGCCGTGGCGCACCGCGCAGCGGGCTGCTGAAGGTCTCGGTCGGCTACCACGACGGTTTTGTCGGCGAGGGCCAGATCGCCTATGCCGGACCTGGCGCCTTGGCCCGAGCGCAGTTGGCGCAGGCCATCGTCGAAGAGCGGCTGGCGCTGACTGGCGTGGCGCTGCGCGAGCTGCGCTGCGAGCTGATCGGCGTGAACGCGCTGCATGGCGCGGCTTCGCCCCCGTCCGCCGCCGAGCCCTACGAAGTGCGGCTTCGCGTGGCCGCACGAACCGACACGCTGGCTGAAGCGGTGCGCGTGGGCAACGAGGTCGAGACGCTGTACACCAACGGCCCGGCCGGCGGCGGTGGGGCCAGCAAGTCGGCCCGCGAGATCGTTGCGGTGCAGTCGGTGCTGCTGCCCGAGTCCGCGATCTCGCCGCAAGTCCACCTGATGGAGGCGTGATGCCTGTTCCCACGATTGCGCTGCGCACGCTGGCCCACTCGCGCACCGGCGACAAGGGCGACACGTCCAACATTTCACTGATCGCCTACGATCCGGCCCACTTCGCGCACCTGTGCCAGCACGTCAGCGCCGAGGCCGTGAAGGCCCACTTTGCCGGCCTGGTGCTCGGCGAGGTGCGGCGTTACGAGCTGCCGCAACTCGGTGCGCTGAACTTCGTGCTCGAAGGCGCGCTGGGTGGCGGCGTGACGCGTTCACTGGCGCTGGACGCGCACGGCAAGTCGCTCAGCTCGGCCTTGCTGGCACTGGAAATTCCCGAGCCCTGAACCTTTCGGTGCCCTCATTTCAAAACCAACAGGAGACAAGCCCATGCCACATTTCTCTCAACCGACCTTGCGTCGCCAGCTGCTCGCCGCCTTGTTGACCGCCGCGCTGCCGCTGGTGAGCGCCGCCCAGTCCGGCTTCCCCGAGCGGCCCATCACCTTCGTGGTGCCCTTTGCCGCCGGCAGCGCCACCGACCAGCTGGCCCGCGCGCTGGGCAATGCCGTGAGCGAGCAGACCAAACAGGCCGTGGTGGTGGACAACAAGGCTGGCGCCAGCGGCATGCTGGCCGCGCAAAGCGTGGCCCGCGCACAGCCGGACGGCTACACCGTGCTGATTGCGACCAACACCACGCAGGCCGCCAACGAGCACCTGTTCAAGAAGCTGCCCTACGACCCGGTGAAGGACTTCGCGCCCGTCACCGGCCTGGCCAAGGGCGGGCAGGTGCTGGTGGTGCGCAGCGATTCGCCGTACAAGACCGCCGCAGAGCTGGTGGCCGCCGCGCGCAAGCAGCCCGGCAAGCTGAGCTTTGCCAGCGGCAGCGCGTCCAGCCGCGTGGCCGGCGAGATGTTCAGGCAGCTCACCGGCACCGACATCCTGCACGTGCCCTACAAGAGCAACCCGAATGCGCTGACCGACCTGATCGGCGGCCAGGTCGACTTCATGATCCCCGACACGGCCACCGGCGTGCCGCAGATCAAGGGCGGCAAGCTGCGCGCGCTGGGCGTGTCCACCACCCAGCGCATCGCGCTGCTGGCCGACGTGCCCACGCTGGACGAGGCGGGGGTGAAGGGCTACGACATGAGCTACTGGTTCGCCGCCTACCTGCCGGCGCATACCCCGCCGGCCATCGTCGCGCGGGTGCACGAGCTGTTGCTCAACGCCACGCGCAGCGCCGGCGTGAAGAGCTTCAACGACAGCACCGGCACGACGGCCTGGACCTCCACGCCCGAAGAGCTTGGCCGCTTCCAGGCCAGCGAATCGCTGAAGTGGGGCAAGGTGATCAAGGCCGCGGGCATCGAACCGGAGTGACGCTGCTTTGATCAGCCATGCCGGCGGCTCGGGAACCGCGGCTTGCCGAGCAGGCGCGGCGTCATCTGCAGACAATCGTTCGCAACGCGCCTGCCTGTCCCGGCGCCACTCGGCTTGACGACGACGCATGGCCCCGACAACCGACCTCACACCCGAACCTTTTTCCCTGCGCGGCATCGCCGTCTCGGCCTTCGGTCCCTCGCTGCTCTTCGGCATTGGCGAAGGTGCCATCCTCCCGGTCATCCCGCTGACTGCCCGAGACCTGGGCGCCTCGGTCGCGCAGGCCGCGCTCATGGTCACGCTGATCGGCATCGGCTCGATGGTCAGCAACATCCCGGCCTCGCTGATCACGCTACACCGTGGCGAGCGCTGGGCCATCGTCGCCGCGGCCGTGTGGTGCGCGCTGGCGATGGCGCTGTCCGCCTGGACCGATCACCTCGGCCTGTTTGCGCTGGGCTGCTTCATGATCGGCATGTCGCAGGCCGTCTTCAGCCTGGCGCGGCAGAGCTACCTGACCGAAGCCGTGCCGCCCGAGTTCCGCGCGCGCGCCATGTCCACGCTGGGCGGCGCGATGCGCGTGGGCCTGTTCATCGGCCCGTTCATCGCGGCCTTGGTCATCCATCACTTCGGGCTGACGGGGGCTTACGGCGTGGGCATCGGCGCATTGATCGTGGCCGCGGGCGTTGCCGCGCGCATCCCGGACCTGGTGCCGGCTGCCGATGAAACGCAGCCTCACGCTGTTGCGGCGTCTATCACCGCCAAGCCCTCGTTCCGGTCCATCCTGCGGGACCACCACCGCCTCTTCGTGACGCTGGGCATCGGCGTGCTGCTGGTCAGCGCAGTGCGCGCCACGCGGCAGGCGGTGATCCCGCTGTGGGCCGATCACATCGGTCTCGCGCCTTCGGTCGCCGCGCTGATCTACGGCGTGGCCGGCGGCGTCGAGATGCTGGTGTTCTACCCTGCCGGCAAGGTCATGGACCAGAAAGGCCGCCGCTGGGTGGCCGTGCCTTCGATGATCACCATGGGCATCCCGCTGCTGCTGATGCCCTTCACCCACGGCGCCGCCACGCTGCTGCTCGCCGCCTCGCTGATCGGCTTTGGCAACGGCATCGGCTCCGGCATGGTCATGACGCTGGGCGCCGACCATTCCCCCCGCACTGGCCGCGCCCACTTCCTCGGCGTCTGGCGCCTGATGTCCGACATCGGCTCGTCCTGCGGGCCGACGCTGCTGTCCTTCCTGGCGGCGACGTTGTCGCTCGGCGCAGGCATTGCCGCGACCGGGCTCATCGCGTTTGCCGCGGCGGCGCAGCTGGCGTACTGGATCCCGCGGGCGCACGCGGCGCGGCAGGCGAGGCAGCGGGTGCGCTGACGCCGCCGTTTTCCCTTGACCCGAAACCAGGAGCTTGCCGTGCCGTACCTGCAACTGGACGTCAACGACCACTATCCGACCGCCGTCAAGCAACGGCTTGCCGAAAGCATGTGCCGCACCTACGCCGAGATGATGTCGGTGGACATCCGGCGCATCAGTTTCGCGGTGCGTGAACTCGGCGAGGGTGGGCTGTGGCGCATGCCCGACCCGGACGCGCCACCGGTGCCCGTCTCGCTGATGATGCTGGACATCCGCCAGGGACGATCACCCGAGTTGCGGATGGCACTTGCCAAGGCGCTGTGTGCCCACTGCATCGAACAGCTCGGCCTGCGCGAGGACCGGCTCAACGTCGAATTCACGCAGCACACTGGCGACGAGATGTACCACCCGACGCTGGGCGGCTACAGCCCGGACTGGACGCCCGACGAGGCTTGAGCGCGCCGCACCACCATCGTTCATCCATCCTCCGTTCATCCCGAGGGCATCGACATGAGACCCGTCTGTTCCCACACCGCCGGCATCCTGCGGGTGGTTCCCAGTGCGCTGGGCTGCGAAGACTGCCTGAAGACGGGCAGCGAATGGGTGCATCTGCGCCTGTGCCGACATTGCGGCCACGTTGGCTGTTGCGACGATTCGCCGCATCGTCACGCGACCGCCCACTTCCATGCCACGGGTCACCCGATCATCGAGGGCTATGACCCGCCAGAAGGCTGGGGCTGGTGCTATGTGGACCGGCTGGTACTCGATCTCGGCGAAAACACGACACCACAGAACGGGCCGATTCCGCGCTACGTCTGACCCGCGCGGGTCGGGCAGTGCGGCAGCCGCAGGCGCTGCCGGTCCCTCGAACGGTCGCCGAGGTTCACTCGCCCCGCTGAGCCGCCATCGCCTTGCCCACCTCGTTCATGCCCTGAGCCGCCCCGCTGCCCGGCACCTGCTCACCGTCGCGCTCGCTGACCTCTGCCCAGGCCGCGGCCAGTTGCTCCGGCACGTCGTCGCCGATGCCCAGGTGCAGGCCTTCGGTGAGGGTGATGTGGGCGGCTTCGAAGGTGCCGGCGCCGGCGCAGGCGATGGCGCGGTTGGGGGCGTCCTGGCTGATCAGCCAGAGCAGCGCGGGGGTCACGGCCTCGGGTTTGAGCGCTTCCAGCACCGCGGCCGGCATCAGCCCTTCGGTCATGCGGGTGGCAGCGGTGGGGGCCAGGCAGTTGACGCGGATGTCGAACTTCGCGCCTTCCAGCGACAGGGTCTGCATCAGCCCCACCAGCGCCATCTTCGCGGCGCCGTAATTGCTCTGGCCGAAGTTGCCGTAGAGACCGCTGGACGAGGTGGTCAGCGCGATGCGGCCGTATTGCTGGGCCTGCATCAGCGGCCACACGGCCTTGCAGCAATGCACGGCGCCCATCAGGTGCACGTCCAGCACCAGGCGGAAGTCTTCCAGCGTCATCTTGGCGAAGCTCTTGTCGCGCAGGATGCCGGCGTTGTTGACCAGGATGTCGACGCGGCCCCAGGTCTCTTGCGCTTCGTCCACCATGGCCTGCACGGCCGCCATGTCGGTGACCGAAGCCGAGTTGGCAATGGCCTGGCCGCCCGCGGCAATGATCTCGTCGACCACCGGCTGTGCGTTGCCCAGGTCGTTGACCACCACCTTGGCGCCGCGCGCGGCCAGGGCCAGCGCATGGCAGCGGCCCAGGCCGCCACCGGCGCCGGTGACGATGGCGACGCGGTCGTTGAATGTGAGGCGGCTGCTCATGCGTGTTCCTTGTGGACTGCTGCGGCGCCCGGCGGCCGCGCACGCACTTTACCGGCCCGCCGCACCCGCCGACTCAGCCCGCCTCGCCGAAGGTCTCGGTGTCCACCTCCGCCTGCGAGCCGGCGTTGTAGCGCCCGCCCTGCACGCTGGCCACGTTGACGATCTCGTCCAGGCGTGCCATCTGCTGTTCGCTGAGTTGCACGCTGGTGGCGCCCAGGTCTTCGTCCAGGTGGGCGATCTGCGTGGTGCCGGGGATGGGTATCACATGTTCGCCGCGCTGCAGTAGCCAGGCCAGTGAGAGCTGGGCCAGCGAGCAGTCGGCTTCGCCCGCAATCGCCTGCAGCGCGGGCAGCAGCGTCAGGTTGGCCGCATAGGCTTCGGGCGCGAAGCGCGGCATGCTGCGGCGCAGGTCTGTGGGGACCAAAGCACTCACGTCCTTCAAGGTGCCCGGCAGGAACCCGCGCGCCAGCGGGCTGAAGGCGACGAAGGCCGTGCCCAGCTCGCGGCAAGCGTCCAGCACGGCGATCTCGGGGTTGCGCGTCCACAGCGAATACTCGGTCTGCACCGCGGTGATGGGGTGCACCGCGTGTGCGCGCCGCAGCGTGCCGGCCGAGACTTCGCTCAGGCCCAGGCAGCGCACCTTGCCTTGCTTCACCAGTTCGGCCATCGCACCGACCGAGTCCTCGATCGGTACCTTCTTGTCCCAGCGGTGCAGGTAGAACAGGTCGATCACGTCGGTGCGCAGGCGGCGCAGGCTGGCCTCGCAGCTGGCCTTGATCGTGGCCGGGCGGCCGTCCAGCACGCGCTTGAGCTTGCCGTCTTCACAGGGCACGCCATGCAGCCCGCACTTGCTGGCCAGCGTGAAGCGGCTGCGGCGCGGGCTCAGCACCTGGCCGACCAGTGCCTCGTTCGCGCCGAAGCCGTAGAGTGCGGCGGTGTCGAACAGGGTCACGCCGCTGTCCAGCGCATGCAGCAGCAACTGCTCGGCCTGCGCGAAGGCGGGCGGCTGGCCGTAGGCATGGCTGAGGTTCATGCAGCCCAGGCCGATGGCGCTGACTTGGAATGGGCCGAGGGAGCGGGTGGGAAGCATGGCGACGGTCCTTGGCGAGATGGGTCAGCAGCGAGTCTAGCCACCCCGCGCGCATGGCGGAGCGCTGTAGAGTGATGCCCCTGAAGGAGCGACACCATGAGCGACTGGAACCCCGCGCTGTACACCCGCTTTGAAGAAGAGCGCACCCGGCCCGCGGCCGAATTGCTGGCCCGCGTGCCGTTGGCCTCGGCCGGCAGCGTGGTTGACCTGGGCTGCGGCCCGGGCAACTCCACCGAGCTGCTGGTGCGCCGTTTTGCCGGTGCGAAGGTCATTGGCATGGACAGCTCGCCTGCCATGCTGGTCAGCGCCCGCGAGCGCCTGCCCGGCGTGCTGTTCGAGCAGGGCGACATCGCCACCTGGTCACCCCCTGCGCCGGTGGACCTGCTGTACGCCAACGCTTCGCTGCAATGGCTGCCCGGCCACGAGCAACTGGTGCCGCGCCTGCTGTCGCTGCTGGCACCTGGTGGCGCGCTGGCGATTCAGATGCCGGACAACCTGGACCAGCCCAGCCACGTGTCCATGCGCGAGACCGCCGCCGAGCCGCGCTTTGCTGCAAGCATCGGCGACGCCGGCCAGGTGCGAGCCCGCATCCTGCCGGCCGAGCAGTACCACGACCTGCTGTCCCGCGAGGCCGAGGTCGACGTCTGGCGCACCACCTATTACCACCCGATGGCCGACGCCGCCGCCATCGTGCAATGGCTGCGCGCGACCGGCCTGAAACCTTTCCTCGAACCGCTGAGCCCGGCGCTGCAGGCCGAGTTCCTGGCTGCCTACCAGGCCCGCATCGAAGCAGCCTACCCGCAGCGCGCCGACGGCCAGCGCCTGCTGGCCTTCCCGCGGCTGTTCATCGTGGCGCGCAAGAAGGCCTGAGCTTGGACACGTCGCCTTGTGCCAGCGTGATGTTCATGGCGCCATCAGCGCGCGCATCACGTGCTGGTGATGGGCCAGGAAGTCGCGGGTGATCTTGAAGTGTTCGGTGTCTTCGTAGGCGACCTGCGAGATGCCTTTGTCCGAGCAAAGGAAGATGTTGGCGTCGGGGTAGGCCATCAGCATCGGCGAGTGCGTGGCGATGATGAACTGCGAGTCGGCCAGCACCAGCTCGTGGATGCGCGAGAGGGCGGCGAGCTGGCGGGTGGGGGACAGCGCGGCTTCCGGCTCGTCGAGGATGTACAGGCCCTGGCCGCCGAAGCGATTCTTGAGTAGCGCCATGAAGGATTCACCGTGCGACTGTTCGTGCAACGAGCGCCCGCCGTAGGACGGCGTCACGCCAAGGTCTTCGATCTGGGTCGCCACGTTGAAGAAACTCTCCGCACGCAGGAAGAAGCCGTCTCGATGGCGCTTGTAGCCTTTGGCAATGCGAAGGCATTCATGCAGTTCCGAGTGCGAACTGTGGGTGCCGAAGTTGAAGTTCTTGCTGCCACCCTCGGCGTTGAAGCCCATCGCCACCGCAATCGCCTCCAGCAATGTGGACTTGCCCGAGCCGTTTTCACCGACGAAAAACGTGACCTTGGGGTGCAGGTCCAGGCTGTCGAAGGAGCGGATGGCCGGCAGCGAAAACGGGTAGCGAGCGAAGGACTCGACCTTGTCGCGAAGCAAGGTGATGCGCTGGATGTACTGGCTGGAAATCACGGACATGGCGGTTTCCGGGTTCGGGTGAATCCATTCTGACGGATGCACCCGATGGAAGCTTTCCATCGGTCCCGGCTGCAGTTCACGCGGCCGAACCCGTCATTCGTCGCAGCGCGCTGGCAGCCACGGGTGGCGTTTCCTAAAGTACATCCATCGACAACGGATTTGCACCGCTTCAGGAGCCCACCATGACCGCCACTTTCAACACCGCTCGCGCTGTCTCTGCCACGACCCAGTCGGGCGTTGAGCGGGTGGGTTTTGCGGGGCTGGCGCTGGTGATGACGTTCAGCGTGCTGGCGGCCCTGTCGCAGATCGCGGATCGCCAGGTTGATGGCGTCACGCTGGCCAATGCCGCGCGCTTCGATGCGCCGGCGCAAGTCGTGGTGATCGTCGGCAAGCGGGTCACCGCGAACGTCTGACACGGCGAGCGCGTCGCCCGATGGGCGGGCCGCTGGACAGCGGCCATGCGCGAGAAGCGCTGGCGGCCCAGGTCTTCAAAGGCCGGCCAGCCGCCTCAGGCGGACAACCGGTCTTGGCACCGGTTGTCCTGTGCCCTCAGGGCTTCACAGCCACTTCGGCCGGGGCATCACCCGCAGGCAGGATCGCACCAGCGGTGGCCAGCGGTGCCGGCTGTGCCACGACAGTGGCCTTCTTCACAGCCAGCTTCTTCGGCAGCTTCGGGCCTGGCACTGGCACCACTGTTTCCACCGCAGGGGCGGCTGCGGCCGCTTCCGGCTTGGCTGGCTTCTTCGGTGCCTTCGCAGGCTTGGCTGCCTTGGCCGACGCCGCTTCGCTGAGCTTGGCGGGTGCGCTGGCTGCGACCACGGGCGCTGGCGCCGAGGCCAACAGCTTCTTTTCAAGCGCCTTGATCTTGCGCTGCGCCGAAGCAAGCTCCTTGCGGGTCTCTTCGTGCGCGGCCGTGGCGGCGGTCAACGCGGCGGCTTGATCGGTGGCGGCTTGCTTGCCGTCGGCCTTCAGCGACTTCAGGCTTGCCTTGAGCTTGGCCAGTGCTGCAAGCGCCGTCGCCGGCAATTCCACGCGCCAACCGTCTTCCGCTTCCGAGATCGAGGTGTAGTCCACCTTGGCTTCCACCAGGAAAGCCAGTTTCTTCGGCAATTCGAAGCGTCCTGCTTCGATGCGGCTGCGGTCGATCTTCTTGGCCATGCGTTCAATCCTTGAAAGAGGTAAGGGCCCAATCGTAACTTGCGCACATTCGCGGGTGTGGCCGCCGTCCGGCACGGTGTGCGAATCTGCCGCTTGCAATGGTGCCGGGCCGCATTCCTCAGGCAGCCGTGAAGTTGCCGTGGAAGCCATACGGCAACCCGTACGGCAGGGTCGCCTGCGCGACGGGTCCGTCCGCGAGGTGGCGCGCGTCCAGCAGGTTGACGCGTGTCACGCCATTGGCCGTGTCGAAGCTCGTGCCCAGCAGCCAGGCGTCGAGTTCGCCCTGCTTGCCGGGCTTGGGCACGACGATGTGCTCTTCGACCACCGTGCCCGGGCCGTAGTCATGGCGCTGCGTGCGGCCGGTCTGGAGGTCGCGCAGCTGCAGGCCGTGGAACCACTGCGGCCGGCCTGCGCCGCGGTCCCAGCTGGCGACGGTCAGCAGGTGGCGGGTGGCCTGGCCGTTGCGCAGCGGATGCACGCGTGGGAACTCGACGGTGTCCTGCATGCCTTCGACGCGGACCTTTCCGGTCCGCATGTCCAGCACCGCGAGTTGCGTGCTGGACCCGCCGAAGCTGGCCGGGTGGCCGGCCACCAGAGACGACGCCCCGTGCATCAGGAACTCGGGCGTGGGTGAGCTGACGAAGCTCAGCACGATGCTGCCGTCGGCGCGCTCATGGGCGTTGCCCACGTGGAAGACCATTTGCGACGGCAGCTCGAACACGCGCCGCTGGGCGATGTCGTCCTTCTTCATCACCAGGATGCGCAGCGGCTCCTTGGGTTCATGGGTGAAGGCCTTGCCGCCTGTCACGTCTTCGCCGAAGTTGAGCTTCACCGGCGGCAGCGGCAGCACGATGTGGCGCTCGGTGATCGCCGCGTCATGCGCCATGCCGCCGGGGTAGGGCGACTCGCCGATCTGCGCCTTGACCAGTTGGCCCATCGGGTCGACATGCCAGACCACCAGGTTCGCGCCGGCGCTGCCGAAGTTCCACAGGTTGCCCTTGGCGTCCAGCTTCGGATGGGCCGAGAACGGCATCTGCGCCAGGCCTTGCTGCCAGGTCACCGGGCCCAGCGTGGCGAGGTCGTCGGGGCTGAGCGCAAACGCCGAGCCGCCTTCCCACATCGCCAGCACCCTGCCGGCGTGCTCCATCGCGTTGGTGTTGGCAACGTTGAAGCTGTCCGGGCCTTGCGCGGGTTCGCCGCCCTCGATGCGCGTGCCGTAGGCATTGAAGAGGAACTTGCCGGCCTTCTGCTCGGCGACCAGCTTGGGCGTGCGCACCAGGCGGCCGAGGTGGCGCACCGCGGGCTTGGCACCGCCGCTGAAGCTGAACTGCTGCACCATGCCGTCGCCCGCGAACCAGTGGTGGTAGCGCTGGCCGTCGCGCTCGTTCAGTGCCGGGCCGTTGCGGTAGAAGCGTCCACGGAATTCGGCGGGCCACTTGCCCGACAGGCTCAGCGCATCGCAGCGCAGGTCCTGATCGGTCACGCCCTTGAATGGCTTCAGCCAGGGTTGGCCGGCCACCGCATCGTCAAAGACCTGGCCCTCGGGCGAGCGCGCAAAGGCTGGCCAGCGGGTCGCGGCAGTCGCAGCGGCAAAGGCACGGAGGAAGGCGCGGCGTTGCAGGGTGGTGCGCATGGGGTGCTCCGCTTGGCCCGTCGACTACTTGGAGAGCTTGACGACGAGGGTCTCGGTGCCCAGCGGCACCTGTGCCGAGTCCCAGCTCGGTCCCATCAGTGCGACCTTGCCCGAGGCGCCCCAGGGCTCGGTCGGCATGCCAAACGGGTTGGCGTCCATCTTGCCGTTGGCGTTCAGGTCTTGATAGGCCGTCAGCGCGACAGTGTCGCCGGTCAGGCCGCAGACCTGGATCGCCATCGTCTCGCCAGTCACCGCCAGTTGCAGCTGGCTTGCCGCGGTCTTGCGGAAGCTGGCAACGTCCGTGTAGGCCGCAACCATCAGCGGCCCCTGGCCGGTGCGCAGGTTCTGCACCTCGACCTTGGCGCAGCCGCCCGGCGCTTCGGCGTGCGCCAGCGTGGCGAAGAAAGCCAGTGCGAGGCCGGCGGCGGCGGCGGTGAACAATGCTTTCATGAGGACTCCCGTGGTTGGCGAATGAGCGGACTCTAGGAGTGCTCGCCCTGCCTCGCACCGCGGATGCGACGGAACGGCGCCAGGCGGCGCGAGATGTCGGGCGGCGGCGCGAATTGCAGCCGGCGGCCGGCGCACCCGGCAATCGCGATGACGCCGATGGCTTCGCTGCTGTGTGCGCGCGCCGGCACCGGTTCGCCGCAGGTCTCGGCCAGCCGGCTGGAAGCAGGGCTGCGCGTGCTGGTCGAGACCCTGCGGGGCGCGCCGCCGATGGCCTGAATCGCCCAGTGCTGCGGGGCAAACAGGTTTCCGATAACCCCTAAAAGAGGGGTGGCGAAGGCTCGTGGCCTGTCGTTAGCATGCGGCCCATGAGCCCGTCGATGATGTCCGCCTCCCCCGCCTTGCCTGGCAGCCAGCAGTCTGCCAATGATGCGCAGGCCGCCGACGCTGGCCCCGATGCCGGCAACAACCAGCGCTTGCGCGACCTGGTCGATGCGCTGGGTGTGAGCCCTGCTGTGGCGCTCACGCTGTTCAACCGCGGCCTGGGCACCAGCGCGCATTCGGACAGCGAATGGAAGGCCTTGATGGCTTCCCCCTCAACGCCCCGTTTCCGCCCGCTGGACAGCCGCCTGCTGGCCCACGCCGAACAGGCCTTCGCCCGGGCGGCCCGTCCGCCGCGCCGCGGCATCCAGGGCTGATCAGCCGACGCTGCAGATCGGCGCGCTGCCGCGTTTGATGCGCGCTTGATGAGCGGCTGGAGGAGCGCGGCGACCGCGCGGCGCTTCTGGTGGCGCGGTTGATGGATGTCAAGGTGCGAGCCAGGCACCGGCCTAGAGTGACTGATGTCACAAAAGTCCGGGATCAAGGCCATGAATTCGCACCCTCCTCTCCGCAGTTCGCGGCCGTTGCCGCGCCTTGCAGAAGTGCCACGCGCATCGCCCGTCGTGGCGGTCGGGGGCCGGGGCGCGTTGGGGCTGGGCGCGCTCAGCAGCCTGGTCGTCGGCTCGATGATTGGCTCGGGCGTGTTCTCGCTGCCGCAGAACATGGCAGCGGGTGCCGGTGCCGGTGCCATCCTGCTGGGCTGGGCGGTGACGGCGGTGGGCATGCTGTCGCTGGCGCTGATGTTCGTGCAGCTGTCACGACAGGCGCCCGATGCGATTGGCGGCGTCTACGGTTATGCCCGTGCCGGCTTTGGCGACTTTGTCGGCTTCAACTCGGCCTGGGGTTACTGGCTCTCGGCGGTGATCGGCAATGCCGGCTACCTCATCATCATCTTCTCGTCGCTGGCCTACTTCCTGCCGAACCTGGGCTTTGGCGATGGCAACACGGCGGCCGGCATTGCCGGCGCGTCGGTGCTGCTGTGGCTCTATCACGCGCTGGTGCTGCGCGGCGTGAAGTCGGCTGCGGCGGTGAACACCGTCGTCACGCTGGCCAAGCTGGTGCCGCTGGCGCTGTTCGGCGTGCTGGTGGCGCTGGCCTTCCAGGCCCGCAGCTTCTCGCTGGACTTCTGGGGCAGCGAAGCCCTGGGCCCTGTGTTCGGCCAGGTCAAGTCGACCATGCTGGTCACCGTCTGGGCCTTCATCGGCATCGAAGGGGCGGCGGTCTTCTCGGGCCGGGCGCGTGAACCTGGCGACGTGGGCCGTGCCACCGTCATCGGCTTCCTGCTGACGATCGTGCTCTACATGGCCATCACGCTGCTCTCGCTGGGCGTGGTGCCGCAGGCCGAGCTGGCCGCGATGAAGAACCCGTCAACCGCTGCCGTGCTGGAGCGGGCGGTGGGCTCCTGGGGTGCCGTGCTGATGCTGGGTGGCGTGCTGCTCTCGGTGGGTGGCGCGATGCTGTCCTGGACCATGCTGGCCGCCGAGGTGCCGTTTTCTGCCGGCAAGGAGCGGGTCTTCCCCGCGGCCTTCGAGCGCGAGAACGCGCAGGGCGCGCCGACGACCGCGCTGTGGTGGAGCAATGGCGTGGTGCAGCTGATGCTGCTGCTGTCCTTCTTCGCCGGAGATGCCTACCTGGCGCTGATCAAGCTGGCCACCTCGACCATCCTGGTGCCCTACCTCTTGTGCGCACTGTTCGCACTCAAGCTCTCGCTGCGCAAGGGCGGCGCAGCGCTCGGCCTGACCGGCGGCGTGGCCACGGTCTACAGCCTCTGGCTGCTGTACGCGGCTGGCCCGATCTACCTGCTGCTCACGGCGCTGATCTACGCGCCTGGCCTGGCGGTGCATGCCTGGTCCCAGCGGGCCCAGGGTCGCAGCGTGCTGCGCGGGGCCGAATGGGCGCTGGCCGCGGTGCTGGTGGCGGCAGCGGCGGCGACGCTGGCCATGCTGGCCAATGGCTCGCTGGACCTGGCCAAGATCTGAAGGACGCATGATGCAACAAGGTGTTTTTTCCGAAGTCGGCCGCCTGCGCAGCGTGCTGGTCTGCCGCCCCGGCCTGGCCCATCGCCGCCTGACCCCGGCCAACTGCCACGAGTTGCTGTTCGATGACGTGCTGTGGGTGGAGCGCGCACAGCGCGACTTTGCGCAGTTCGTGCACGAGATGCGCAGCCGCGACATCGAGGTGCTGGAGCTGCACGAGCTGCTGGCCCAGACCCTGGCGCTGCCAGAGGCCAAGCGCTGGCTGCTGGAACGCAAGATCGCGCCGGACACCGTGGGTCCCGGCATGCTCGAAGAGCTGCGCGCCGCGCTGGCCGAGCTGCCACCGGCCCGGCTTGCCGAACTGCTGATTGGCGGCATGACCAAGGCCGACCTGCCTTTCCAGCCGCGCGGTCTGCTGGGCGCCTACCTTGCGCTCGAAGACTTCGTGCTGCCGCCTTTGCCCAACACCTTGTTCACCCGCGACACCACCTGCTGGGTGGGTCATGGCGTGAGTCTGAACCCCTTGTATTGGCCGGCTCGCCGTGGCGAGACGCTGCTGACGGCCGCCATCTACCGCTTCCACCCGCGCTTCGAGAACGCGGGTTTCAAGACCTGGTTCGGCGATCCGACGCAGGATCATGGCCTGGCCACGCTGGAAGGCGGCGATGTGATGATGCTGGGCGAAGGCGTGGTGCTGGTGGGCATGGGCGAGCGCAGCAGCCCGCAGGCGGTGATGCAGTTTGCCCAATCCCTGATGCGGGGCGGCGCGGCCCGCGCCGTGATCGCGGCCCAGCTGCCTCGCTCGCGCGCCGCGATGCACCTGGACACGGTGTTCACCCAGTGCGCACCAGACGTCTTCACCTACTTCCCCGAGGTGGTCGGCCAGATCGTCTGCCACGAACTTCGGCCTTCCGAGCACGGAGCCGGCCTGCAACTGCGCTCGCACGGCGACACGCCGCTGCTGCAGGTGCTGGCCGAGGTCATGGAGCTGCCGGCCTTCCAGGCCATTGCCACCGGCGGCGACCACTTCGAGGCCGAGCGCGAACAGTGGGACGACGGCAACAACGTGCTGGCGCTCTCGCCTGGCGTGGTCGTCGGCTATGACCGCAACACCACCACCAACCGCCGCCTGCGCGCGGCCGGCATCGAGGTGGTGGAGATCCCTGGCGGCGAGCTGGGCCGCGGCCGCGGCGGCGCGCACTGCATGAGCTGCCCGATTCAACGCGACCCCGTCGCCTACCGCTGAACCCGAGGTTCCTGATGAGCTACAACCTGCACAACCGAAGCCTGCTCTCGCTCGACGAGTTGAGCGCGCGCGACCTCAACTACCTGCTGGGCATGGCCCACGAGCTCAAGCGCGCCAAGGCGGCAGGCACCGAGCAGCCGCAGCTGCGCGGCAAGAACATCGCGCTGTTGTTCGAGAAGGCCTCCACCCGCACTCGCTGCGCCTTCGAGGTGGCGGCCTTCGACCAGGGTGCCAACGTCTCCTTCATCGGCCCCGGCGACTCGCAGCTGGGCGAGAAGGAAAGCGTGAAGGACACAGCGCGCGTGCTGGGCCGGCTGTACGACGCGATCGAGTACCGCGGCTTCGCGCAGGCCATCGTCAAGGAACTGGCCGAGTACGCCGGCGTGCCGGTCTACAACGGGCTGACCAACGAGTTCCATCCCACGCAGATCCTGGCCGACTTCATGACCATGCAGGAGCATTGCAGTCGCCCGCTGTCGGAGATGCGCCTGGCCTACCTGGGCGATGCCCGCTACAACATGGGCGACACCTTGCTGCAGGGCGCGGCGCTGATGGGCATGGACCTGCGCATCGGCGCGCCGCCGGCGCTTTGGCCTTCGAATGCGCTGATCCAGGCGGCCCAGGCCAAGGCTCGTGACACCGGCGCCCGGCTGAACTTCTGCGAATCGGCCATCGAAGCGGTGCGCGATGCAGATTTCGTCTACACCGACGTCTGGGTGTCGATGGGCGAGCCCGATGCCGTGTGGGATGAACGCATCGCATTGCTGCGCCCGTACCAGGTCAATGCCGCGCTGATGAAGGCCACGGGCAATCCTGCCGTCAAATTCATGCATTGCCTGCCGGCCCTGCACGACCGCAGCACCCGCAAGGGCGGCGAAATCTGCCGCAAGCACGACATGGACGGCCTGGAGGTCACCGACGAGGTTTTCGAGTCGCCGGCATCTGTGGTCTGGGACCAGGCCGAGAACCGCCTGCACACCATCAAGGCGCTGTTGGTCGCCACGCTGGCCTGAGATGCGCATCGTCGCAGCCCTGGGCGGCAATGCCCTGATCCGCCGCGGCCAGCCGCTCAGCGTGCAGACGCAGCGTGACAACCTGGCCGCCGCAGCCCAGGCGCTGGCGCCGCTGGCGCGCGCGCATGAGCTGCTGATCACGCACGGCAACGGCCCGCAGGTGGGCCTGCTGGCGCTGCAGGCCGCAGCCTATGCCGGCCAGTCTGGCGGGGAGGCCACGCCACTGGACGTGCTGGGCGCAGAGAGCGAAGGCATGGTGGGCTACCTGATCGAGCAGGCGCTGGCCAACCTGTTGCCAGAGCGCCGCTTTGCGACCTTGCTCACGCAGATCGAGGTCGATCCAGCCGATCCGGCTTTCGCCCATCCGAGCAAGCCGATTGGCCCGCTCTACAGCGAGGCCGAGCTGGCTGCACTGGTGCGGCCGGCCCACTGGCAGTTCGGACGCGATGGCGAGCGCTGGCGCCGCCTGGTGGCGTCACCACGGCCCTTGCAGGTGCTGGAGCTGCCCGTCATCCGCCTGCTGCTGGAACAGGGCGTGAGCGTGATCTGCGGCGGCGGGGGTGGCATTCCGGTGCTGCGCCGCGACGGGGTCGTGCACGGCGTCGAAGCCGTGATCGACAAGGACCACGCCAGCGGCCTGCTGGCCCGCCAGCTGGGCGCCGACCTGCTGCTGCTGCTCACCGACGTGCCCGGCGTGGCGCCGGACTTCCGCGCGGCCGAGCCGCGATGGCTGCACCGCACCACGCCTGCCGCGCTGCGCGAGCTGGCCCTGCCGGCGGGCTCGATGGGTCCCAAGGTCCAGGCCTGCATCGAGTTTGTCGAGGCCGGCGGCCCGCGCGCCGCCATCGGGCGGCTGGAAGATGCAACAGCGCTGGTCAGCGGCAGCGCCGGCACCCAGCTGAGCAAGCTCGGGCCCGCGCCCAGCTGACGCGCTGCAAAGGAGAAAAGCCCGCGACCATCGCTGGTGGCGGGCTGACTCTTCCGGACACCGCATCGGTGATGCGGGACGGTCTTCGGCGCTGGGTCACGGGTTCCCGCTGTTCCACCCAATCGTGTGGTCGGTTCTGCGCGTCAATGAATCAATTATCGGCAGCGCCTCGGTGAGCATTAGCCGGAGAAACACCGGGTTCCAGGGCTTGTCTTCTCTGCCGCACAACTTGCTGGGTTGAGCTTCAGTCGCAGGCGACCGTCAGGTCGGCGGCTCGTTTTGCAGCTCCCGCAGCGCCTGCTGCAGGAACGCAGCCATCTGCGCCTTGTCCGGCAACTGGACCTGGTAGCGCGAAACGAACAGCTGGTTGGCCATGCCGGCCAATGCAAACTCCACCAATTCGTGGTTCTTGGCCGTGCACAGCAAGATGCCGATCGGCGGCTGGTCGCCCGCCGTCATCTCATGCTTCTGGAAGTAGCTGACGTAGGCGTTGAGCTGGCCCAGGTGCTCGTGCCTGAACGCGTCGTTCTTCAGCTCGATCAGCACATGGCACTTCAGCACCCGGTGATAGAACACCAGGTCGACGAAGAAGTGCTCGCCGCCAATGAGCAGCCGCTTCTGCCGTGCCTCGAAACAGAAGCCGTGGCCCAACTCCAGCAGGAAGCCCTGCAGCTTGTCCAGCAAGGCATCTTCCAACGCGCCTTCGGTCACCACCTCCTGAGGCTTCAGACCCAGGAACTCGAAGACATACGGGTCGCGAATGAATGCCGCTGCCGGGTGGTCGCCTTGCCGTGACTGCACCTCGGCTTGCGTCAACGCGGCGAGCGCGGCAGGCTGGCTGGAGAGGCCGCTGCGCTGGTAATACTGGGTCGCAATCTGGCGCTTCAGTTCGCGCACTGACCAGTGGCCGCGCAAGGTTTCGACTTCGTAGAACGCGCGCTGCTGCGCGTCGTCGAGCTGCAGCAACTCGGCGAAGTGGGAAAAGGAGAGGCGTTCAAGCAGCAGGCCCGCCGGGCCGCTGGCCAGCTTGGTGGTGTCGGGAGATTTGGCAGGCAGCGTCTGCCAAATCTCGGGTGGTAGCTGGGTGCGCAGCGATTTGGCAGACGCTGTCTGCCAAATCTGCGGATAGGTCAAATAGAACTGGCGGTACTGCCGAAGGCTGCGCGCCGCAACGCCAGTCAAACCGACCTGCGCCAATCGGGCCGACACCCTGTCCAGCAGCTGAGCGCCGTATTCCGCTCGGTCAGTACCGCCTTGCTCGTAGGCTTGAATGTGGTGACCCACCAGCCAATTGCGCAGCGTCAAGCTGATGTTGACCGCCTTGGCGGCTTGCTCGGCCAAATGGTCGTGGGCCTGCGCAATGGCGGAAACAAGGCCTTCGAAACTTCGCGGTTCGGTGGTCATGCTGCCGATCCTATCGGCAGCATGCGCGTGCCACAAGAGGTACAGCTAAATTTGTTCTAAATTTGTTCCTTTAGTTCCATTTCTCTTCTCTATACTGGCTGTCGGCTTTGTTTGAAGCGTGGGGTATGGCATGAAAAGGAAGGCAACCGAACAGTTCCCTTTGACCGGCGCCGCAGCGCAAGCCTCCATCGAACTGCTGGAGCAGCGACGGGTGCTCGGCAAGGCAGACGCTGATCGCCTGCGCGTGCTCGCGCGAGCTTTGCCCGCGGCGGGGCACAAGCTGTTGGTCAGCCAGGCGCTGCCCTTGCTGTTCGGCGCGGACACGCCGCAGAAGAACGCCGAGACCTCGCTTCGCAAGCTGGACATGCGGGTGCATGACCAGCAGGACGACGCAGTGAGCGTCGGCCGGCTCCTGCCGGGCGAGCGACTGAATTTGGTCATCGAACGCAAGAACGCCCAGCAAAGCCACCAGCTCTGGTTCAGCGGGCTGAGCATCACCGGGGCCCATGCACGCACCCACGACCTGGAAAGCGTGGCGCATCTCTACGACAACGCCGTCTTGCCGCCTGAGTTGTTGGGCCAAGCGCCTACCGGCATGGAGCCGATCCTGCTGTTGACGGTCAATGACATCGAGACGCAAGCCCTGCGCGAGGTTTTCTGCTCCGTGGACCAAGCGCCGCTCTTCTTCAAACGTGAGGGCCATCCTTATGTGCTGCTGCGTCGTGCTACCAATGGTCGCCCTTTAATTGCCTTCCGCTGCGAAATGGGCAGCCTGCGCTCAGGTGCTGCGGTGATGCGCACCACCACCGCCATCCTCCACCACAAGCCCAGCGCGGTGCTGGCCGTGGGCATTGCCTTTGGCCGGCGAGGCAAGCAGCAGTTGGGGGACGTGTTGGTCTCTGAGCAGGTTCACAGCTACGAGCCTGCCCGTGTCAACCCGGATGGTGGTCACATGCATCGCTCCGAGATCGTGCCGGCCACGAGTTCTTGGCTCGACTGTTGCATCCAGATCCCTCCCAGCGACTACAAGCAGCACAAAGGCCTGCTGCTGTGCGGCGAGAAGCTGGTGGACAACGCAGACTTTCGCGAGGCGTTGAACACGGCCTATCCCGCAGCTATTGGTGGCGACATGGAAAGCGCCGGCATGGTCACGGCCTGCCTTGCAGCCAAGGTGGACTGGATCGTTGTCAAAGGCGTGTCGGACTGGGGTGATGGCACCAAGGGCGAGGGCACCGAAGCCCAAAAGGACGCCGCCCAGTGGCGCGCGGCGCTGAACGCGGCACGCACCGCTTATGCCGCGATCTTTCTGAAGCCTTGGGTCGCAGCGGCGGCAGGGGCCGCAGGCACCACTCGCTCCGGCAGCCTTCCCGTTCAGGCGCGCACGCGGGACTTCGATGACCTGCCCACGGTGATGGAGCTGCACGGACGCGGCCAGGCGATGGTCGCCATGGCTCAACCATCGGATTCGCCGGCCCTCACCTCCGGCCTGCATGCGCACGAGGCGCTGCAGCGCTGGTTGCAAAACGCCGAGGCGCCGCCGGTCTTCGCTTTGCTGGGCGAATACGGCATGGGCAAGACCATTTCCTGCCAGCGCTTGAACGCAGAGCTGTGCCGCCTTCGCGCTGAAGGTGCACCGCCTGACTGGGCGCGCCAGCCGCTCTACCTGGACCTGCGCAACCTCAGCCTGTTCAAGAACATGGACAGGCACGGCGTGGTGCCCTTGCCCAAGGTGGCCGAGATGGTGGAAGACCTGATCAGCCACGGCTGGACCGCGCCCTTGGGCCAGGCCCTGCCCAGCTTTTCTGATGTGCAGGCGCAGCTCAGCCAGGGCGCCTTGCTGATCCTGGACGGCCTGGATGAATGCCTGGTGCACCTCACCGAGGCCCAGCATCCGCAGTTCGTCAGTTCCTGGCTGAACCTGCTGGCCGACATGCGCACCCAGGCCACCGGCCCGCAGAAGGCGCGGCTGCTGCTGAGCTGCCGCACCAACTTCTTCAAGACCCTGGCCGACCAGCGCAACCTCTTCACCAGCCAACACCGCGGCAAGGTGGACGCGGCCTGGTACGAGGCGATGGAGTTGCTGCCGCTCACGGCCGAGCAGATCGAAGGCTACCTGCGCGCCACCTTGCCGGAGCTGGACCAGGCCCGGGTGCTGGCCCTGATTGCGGACACCCACAACCTGGGCGAACTGGCCGAGCGGCCGATGACGCTCAAGCTGCTGGGCCGGCACATTCCGGCGCTTGAGGCGGCCAAGCAGCGCGGCGAGACGGTCAATGGCGCGGCCTTGTACGAGCTGGTGGCGCAGGAATGGCTGGAGCGGGATCACGGCAAGCATCACCTGGCCCCCGAACACAAGCTGCGGTTGATGCCCGCGCTGGCCGCCCACCTGTGGCGGCTGGGCGTGCGCAGCTTGCCCTATGACGAGCTGCACCAGTGGTTCCACCGCTGGCGCGCCAGCCAGCCCGATCTGGCCGAACGCTACGGCCCCACGGCCTACAACCAGACCAAGCTGGAAGAAGACCTGCGCACAGCGACCTTCGTCGTGCGACAGGCGGAAGACGAAGCGCAGCCAGAGGGCTTTCGCTTTGCCCACAGCTCCCTGGCAGAGTTCTTCCTGGCGCGCCATTTGGCCGATGCTGTGCTGCACGACAGACCAGCAGATTGGGTACTGCCCCAACCCAGCAAAGAGACATTGTGCTTTCTTGCCGAGTTGCTGTCGCGAGAGGCTGATCGGTTGCGGCACGGCAAGCGCGGGCGGGACCTGCAGGCCACGCTGAACACCTGGCGCAGGTCTTACCGGGCGCAGGCCTCGGAGCTGCTGCTGGCCTATACCCTGCAAGACCTGGGCACGCCAAAGCATGCGCTGGCTCCCAGGCCTTTGCTTTCAGGCTTCAACCTGGCGGGGGCGAAGCTGCGGGATCTGGCGCTGGGCGATGCGGGCGCTAACGAAGCCGCGCCGCTGCTGGCCATGACGGGCTGCGATTTCACTGGCGCTGACTTGCGCGGAAGCCGGTGGCACAGGGTGCGGCTGGACGACAGCTGCTTTGAAGCGGCCAACTTGGCCCAGGCTGCTTTCGAACATTGCAGCTTGCAGGCCACGTGCTGGTCTCAGGCGCAACTGATCGGCACCGTACTGCGCGGCTGCGCCTTGCAGGGCAGCCAGTGGAAAGGGGCGGGCGATATGTATCGGCTGCAATTTGTTGGCTGCGCAGGGGCGGAGAGTTTGCTTGCATCGAGCAACGCCGAGAGTTGGCCCCTGGTGGAAGTGCGCGGCGTGAGGGATCGACCAGAAAGCGGTTGCCTTGCTTGGTTACCGGGGCATGTGGGCAGCGTTCAATCTGTAGCGTGGTCTCCGGATGGGATGCGGCTGCTATCGGGCAGCGATGACGGGAGGCTTAAGGTTTGGGATGCGCGCAGTGGCGAGGGCCTCTTGACGCTCGCGGGGCATCAATACAAGGTGATGTGCGTAGCGTGGTCGCCGGATGGCAAGCAGTTCGCGTCAGCCGGCGACAGGAGCTTCAAG
>Ga0307514_10001069_pt1 | contig 38835 bp, 33 predicted proteins | sample 16_EM_MG_FD_203088 | JGI IMG/M metagenome (GOLD analysis project Ga0307514, IMG submission 203088) | Populus trichocarpa ectomycorrhiza microbial communities from riparian zone in the Pacific Northwest, United States - 16_EM | ecosystem: Host-associated > Plants > Roots > Unclassified | place...
GCTCTTGTATAAGGACAAGAGGTTGAGTCTTAGGATAAGACGAGGAAAGAAAAAGAAGTTTAGTTAGGCGGTTGTATTTAAGTTAATAAAAGTGTTTTATTGAAACGTGGCTTAAACACCCCTGTAACATCGGATTCCAACGAAGGGATGGTAACGGCTCCTGCATCTGCGGAAGAATAGAAGTGCAAACTGTAATTTTTGATGTTTGATCGTGGTGAAAAGCAAGTTGTTTACCAATTTTGCTCCGTGTTAGCTTTTTCTTGATTTCAGTGACCAAATTGTGAGACCTGATAATTCGTCTGTACATGTGCAAGGGTCGAACGCACCATGTGAAAGTTCAAGAATCCAAATTGGGCAGTGAGACCGCCATCATGTTCGTTTTCTTTCTTCAAGTGACTGTTAAATGACAAAGCAAAAGCAATATTAGTGACGAAATGTGCTAGCAAAATTTAAGTGAGTGATGTCATATGTGTCATAGAAAGAGTGGTCAGTGCGCATGACAAATCGATCTGAACAACAACCGTAATGCTAAATTCATCCAATGTATCCAACTGCATAACTCACTGCAGAGACCTGGTGGACATGGTGGAGATATTTGAAATTGCTTGTGGTACGACATGGAAATTGAGGAGAAGGAGCTGGATAAGGAATGGTGAGGAAGTCGAGCTATATATGCGAAAAACTAGTGAAATGATCTACATGCCGTCAATTGCCGGCTGAAAGCGCAGGAATGTGATAGGGCCACATCATTTCTCACTGAGATAGCGTAGATAGCAGTTAATCAGAAAATTGAGGGGTAACAGAACTCCTGGATGCAAACGATAATACATACAAACGCAATAATGGATGTCAAAACTGTGTATATGATTCGTTGCATACAATTATTGATTGTACAAAGGCTATTTCAATGTGATTAATGTAAGCGTCAACAGAGCGTCAACAATTTTTGGCATTACATCATGAAACATCTAGTAAGCTGTGCGGTTACAGTAAGTCACAATCAAACTGTCGGCTGCCTTTCTATGGAACAATGGTGGTGGCAACATGTCTACTATGTCCTAAAAATGAGCGTCAACAGAGCATCAACGACTTTTAGCCTTGCATCTTGGAAAATTCATGGGCTGTGCGGCGACGTTGCCCCATAATCGAGCTATCGGCCGCCTTTCTGGGCAAAAACTCTTCCAACAACATCACTACTATATCCTAAAAATGAGCGTCAACGGAGCGTCAACGACTTTTGGCCTTGTATCATGGAAAATCCTAGGGCTGTGTGGCGACATTAAGCCATAATCAGATTATCGGCTGCCTTTCTAGACAAAAACGATTGCGACTACATTGCTACTACGTCCTAAAAATGATCGTCAACGTAGCGTCAACGATTTGAGGCCTTCCATCTTGGAAAATCAAGGGGCTATGCAACTTCAATGATCTTTAATCGTACTACCAGCCACCTTTCTAGGCAAATATGCTTATGACAAGATCGTAACCATGTCCCAAAATGAGCATCAACGGAGCGTCAACGATTTTTGCGCTGGCATCTTGGAAAATATAACCGGAATCGAATGCAGATAAACCACAATGAACCTACCGGCAGCCTTTATTGGTAAAAATGCAACTGTCGATATCGCGTCCGCCTCCTACAATAGCGCCCACGGTGCGTCAAGGCTCCGAACGCTACACAGCAATTAACTGCAGTATGCTGTTCCTGAATGGAGGTTCATGCGGTCAGTCGTTGCAATCTGTCCTGGTATTCAACATCACAAATATGCATGCACTGTCTGACTAATCTGATTATTTTCCTTGTAGCTGTAGAGTCAATATTTAAGAAACCACAGTCTGCTTTAGTGTATCTTTATTTTCAGCAGTCTCTCAAGTCGTATTACCCAGCTTCCTAATTTCTACCACCATGTCGGATACACAATCCTTGAACACCTCATTGCTTGAGGTTATGATGTCTTCCAAAGATGACCGTGTCTTTATTCGCGATTTGAGCGACCTCACTTTGCAAATCATCTTTGATGCTTTGTGGGCTTCAATGAATGTAGGCTCGTAGCGGCCTATTGCTTGGAAAAATTCTAGACATGCGCCTTTGTGGTGATTCTATTTGCACTGTGGAATTGAGGAGACCGGCAGCCCTGGCATCATATGTATTATTTGTCATCAAGTTCTTCGCCATCCATCAGAACATGGGACCAGCTCAATGGGGAAACACTTGCTGGCAAAAGCTCATATCACAAAGTTAAACGAATTAACAGAGTCAGAGTTCACTGAATTGACTAGTTCAACGGTGGATGAAACAACTTTGGCCATCCTGAAGAGGCAAGGAAGTCGAGGAATCACAATAGTAAGTTTGCAGAGGAAAATCATATTGGATATCCAGTTTCATTCTTATTGACCGAAATGACAGACAAAACGTTCCAAACTGGCAGCTAAGGACTTTGAAACTTCCAAATTTCACCAAGACACGTGGAATCGCTACCTCATGTTAGGATTTGTTTCGGCACATAATCCATGGAACGCTATATCAAATCTTCAGCTACGATGGTCATATTAGGCATTAAGCGATGACCTAGTCCTGCGATCCGCTACAACCCTTAGTAACATTTGCCAGACGGAATATTCACTGACTGTGGATGCAATTAAGAAGCAATTGCCAATACGAAATAAAGTTAGTTTAGCTTTAGACGGATGGACATCAACAAACAAACTAGCCATAACGTCGGTCATTGCTTACTATATGGATCGAAATTGGGCATTGCGTGAAGTTCAACTCCCTTTTGATGAGGTTGATCGCCTGTTCTGTTCCTGTTTCGAAAGCTAATTAAGCATGATAGGTCAAGGGCCAACATACTGGACCAAGGGTAGCCGTATATTTGAAGGACGTACTTGATCGTTTTGAGCTTACCGACGGCCATTTGGTTGGTATTACAACGGATAATGCTTCCTCAAACTACTCGATGACAGACAAGCTGCAATCAACACTTCAGGCCTCTGGAATCGAGTCGCCTGCATTGAGGAACTACATACTGTGCATGGCGCACGTCATACAGCTGGCTTTAGGTGCATTCATGAGCAGTCTTGGTGTAAAAGGCCACACCAAGTCTTGGGAAGCCCATGAGCGCGATCAGCAATTTGGAGAGAATGAAAGCATAGACATTGGGAAGAGTCAAAGACTTCGAAAAGAGGGCAATGCTAGAATCAACAAGGTGTTGGCCATGAGACCAGGTGTAGCAAAGATAATTGAGAAAGTACATATTTCATGATATTTTGAAAGTCCTGAAGCTGACCTTCATATAGCAGAGAATGCTTGCTGTATTAAATACGCTAACACCTGGTCACCGAAACGAGTTTATTGACTGTCAAAAAGCCAAAGTCCGCATTGCAGAACTTCCGATTATGGATGTGAAGGCACTTTGGAACTCTACACTGGAGTTGCTCGAGCGCGCCTACCGTTTATGGGAATTCACATGCTAGTGGCTTCAAAACACAAAATACGGTGAATACCGGCCACTATTCACAACTCAGGATGAATGGACGATTGTCAAGTATGTCATGGAAGTATTGAGACCATTTCGATATTGGACACTTTGGATGTCGAAGAGGCATACAGTCACATTGCATCACGTTATCACAGTGTACAATGACATGTTCCATCACATGGATGGCGTGATGCTAGCTTTGGCCAAGAAGATGACTTAATGGAAGGAAGACTTGTTCTTCGCTGTGAAGTTAGCTCAACAGAAGCTTTCCAAATACTACGCTGAAGTAACTCCAATGACTGGCATGCTGCTCATTTCAGCAGACATCCTCGATCCTTTCCGCAAGTTACGATCGTTTAGAAAGTGGGACAAGGGAATGGATATTAATCCTGAGGACGAGACATTCTACACTACACAATACCAAGAGGCCTTTCTGAAGTATGTGGAGAATGAATACTGTGCCGAACATCGATGTGTGCCGGTCAATAAACTTGAAACCGTACTGAGCAGCAATCTCGTCCCCTCTGCAATGGCTTCAGGGTCCTATCAATCATCCTTTGATCCATATGATTTGTCCAGTGATGATGAGGAATACTTAACGCCTAACAATGTGGCTGAGACGACACCCGGACGAAGCGATCGTGCAGCCCGCTGATTGACCGCCGCCAGGCTCTATTTGAATTCGCCGGCTGAAGCACCAAAGAACTGGGGGCCAATTAATCCAAATCTCAATGATTACCACTCCTACCCAATGGAGATTAGAAGTACATTTTGGATACCAGACATAACCGATTGGTGGTGACAACAGGAGGAAACGCACTCAAAGTACGCCGATCTCTCCAATGTGGCACATGACATATTCTCTATCATACCATATGGTGTTGGAGTGGAGGCCAGTTTTTCCCTTCGCCGAGATGTTATCAGCTGGAGGCAGTCAAAAACCACCGGCGAGACCCTTCGTGAAAAGGTCGTTACAAGGCAGTTTGCTCGAGCCAATAATGGCATTTTCGCAGGCACTGAGCCCGAATTGGATACCACAAACACAGAAAACGACTTGGAAATGAAGAAAGAGGTGGAGGAAAGGAAATTGCACAGAATGGCCAAGGTTCACGACTTTTTGGAAATGTGGCAGGGCAGCCAAAATCTACGTGCTACCCAGAAGGAATCTCATGTGCAAAACACTCAGATAACTGCCGTAGGATATATTTCGGACACGGAAGAGATTATCAAAGCACCCTGGTCACTCTTTCAACATGATGGTGCAGCTGCATTTAAATTGTCAGAAAGATCACCTTTGCCACTAGCTTTGTCTGCAAAGGACCTCCCTGGAGGACGAACTCAAATCTTAAATGTCCGCCAAATCCAGAGAATCAAGTGTCATCCAGTCGAAAGCGACGAGAAAAGCACACCTGAAAGCATTTCGGACATCCATGATTGGCTCAACTGGAATGGTGACTTGGATAAGCCAAATGACAGCGAAGAGGATTGCACTGCAAACGATGAATCCAATATAAAGCACAACAATTGCATCGAGGATCCGGAAAGCCCAGAGCAGCAGGATGTGAGTGCCGCGCTAAATGTGCCCGGATTGGTTCAGCTGACATGGAAGTCAAAGAGACAGGCTGAAAAGGTGTTAGTGACGGTTTATGCAGTTGAAACGCGGAGAAATAAAGGAGGGAAGAAAAAGTGGGACAGAATGCATCAATAGTTCACCTGCTTTATGTAGCTTGACCAAGAGTTTCAGTTAGAGATATATTATGGGCAAATGGTAAGTAGTTTGTGAATATCGGTTCATAAATAGATGTATAGCAGGCCCAATGAATCTTTTGGCATGATACAACATTTTTAGTCGTGTGAGAGTGAACAGTGCAAGATAATTACGCCGCTTGGCTTTGCCACAGGGCCGAGTCTCAATCAAGCAGAAAGACAACCGGTAAAGTCAAATCAGGATGAAAACAATTATGGACGGCAGCGGATGTTGAATGGACAATACATTAAAATAAGCGTCAACGGAGCGTAAACGATTTGTGGTCTTGTAAGTACGGTAATTCACCAGTGACTTGGTAGTTGTTATGCATAACGGACGTATTGGCAGCCTTTATTGGCAAAAGAGATAGCAACACAGTCACCACCCCATTCTTAGCATGAGCGCCAATGGAGCGTCAACGATTTGTGGTCTTGAAAGTATGGTAATTCACCAGTGGCTTGGTAGTTGTTATGCATAACGGACGTATTGGCAGCTTTTATTGGCAAAAGAGATAGCAACACAGTCACCGCCCCATTCTTAGCATGAGCGTCAATGGAGCGTCAACGATTTGTGGTCTTGTAAGTACGGTAATTCACCAGTGGCTTGGTCATTGTTATGCATAACGGACATATTGGCAGCTTTTATTTGCAAAAGAAATAGCAACACGGTCACCGCCTCATTCTTAGCATGAGCCCCAACGGAGCATCAACAATTTTTAGCTTTGCATCTTGAGTAAGTTATGTTCCGATTGGTTGCAGACATCCATTTATGAGATATTGGCAGCCTTTACTGGCAAAAACAACAGCGAAATGCTTCCTGCGGCATCCTGAAAATGAGAATCAACGGAGCGTCAACAGTTTTAGGACTTGCATATTTCATGATCAAGGCATCGCGCGGACTTTCGCGTGTATAACTGTATTATTGACCACCTTGCTAGGCAAAAATACCATATATCGAAGATGAAACACAGATACCAAATTAATCGATATTGCAAACTGCCCAACAAGCAAAAGCTCATTAATGGTTGCTGAAAATGCGATTTTGATAAGATACTATTAACACACTGCAAATACAAGAGCCTTATATGAATCTATAGATGGACCGCTGGGCGACCTGCTGACAACCCGCCCAATTCAGACGGGTTGGGAGTTTACCATGGAACTGTACCCGACTGGGCAGTTCAGGTTTATTGACGACCCGGACTGCCAATTTGGCCACGGTTCCGTTTGGACCCGGACCCGGACCCGGAACCGTTGTTAACACTAGGAACATTGCAACAGTATTGTGCAGAGGGACATTGTTAGGGGTTGTCCTTTAACAGCGATAATGATAATTGTTAATGATCGGATGCATACATATGCACAAACACCTATGCAAGATATATTACAAGTTGCTCAGCAGTATGCTGTTTAGCGGGAGTTCATACTGGTCGCGAGAAGTGTACAGACAGCCGCAGCTGGCAAGAGTCCTTGCAACTACTAAGCCTTACTGGGATGTTTAAGCATCAGCAGTACTAGTAGTTTCTATGTTCTTTCATTTTCCAGATACTAGCGGGACATGCATGGCTCTCATGCATGGCAGTTGTGAGTCAATATGCGAGTAAGAGAACTCTCTACCCCTTCCGGTACCGGAGTAGTATCCGGTAGAGCAAGTTCCGGTCAGAGAACCATTTTGACCTAAGCATGACGTAACTGAGGGAATTATGATGTTGACACATACCAAAAGCAAACACTTCTCATTGGCTTGAGTAGTATGGATCACAATGTAATCTCGTATCGGATACAAGCTTACGTGTCTCAGTTCTACGTTGGCATAGTATTGGTTGTTCGCTGATTTAATCTATGACGCAGAAATTCAATAAGTGAACCAAGTTATTAAATTGCAATAAGCACCGTCAATCGTTTGATTGGTAGATGTTCCAAGTACCGGCTCACAGATTTGCAAGATGTCTAAGTTCAGGTTCTGTCTGATGCGTTGGCTGACATGATATCATGCGATGGATGGCCTGATTCTCATCAGGAGCATAAGACTTTGAAACCACATTCCATGGACACGATAACCTATGGGATGCATGGCATGTTATCACCGGGCACAATGATGGCCTGGCCGCGATAACGCTATCATGAGCGATGTACTCACAGCAATGAGGTGTGGACACACAAGACCTAGGACTTTGGCTATAAACAGGCCGCATTGCTACAGCAATGAGAAGAAACAAGCTCTAGCAGCAAGATGAAAGAACAATACCTACCAGCAAAGAATGATCTGATATATTATTGCGTTTTTATGATACCTATATCTATTATCAATATTATTAGCTTTCTGTAGCGGCAGCCCCGCACCTTTATTATTCAGAGCGTGAGGAGTGATACTATATGAGGATATCCTTCGAGAACGATAACAACATTATTCTATATGCCTTTGAGAAAGTTATATCCTTTTGTAGAGAATGTCATCTACTATTTGCAGCACGCTGTGTTTGGTGGTTAGTGTTGATCATCGGGTTATATCAAGGGTTGATAATCCATATCAACAATAAACATATCTGTGCGGAACGAGAGATGACAAGTTATCCTAAGGAGATAATTACGGAAGAATCAACTACTTCGGAACCTGATCAACAAGATACCATACTTAAAATTTGTGAAGCATTCCTGCAAGGATCTCGAGTTGATCGCAAACAAATCGAATATTTAAATACCGAACAAACTTGCAAGCTACATTGGAAGAAGACAGATCAGAAATTCTACAAATCTCACATTGAGGGGATTTGCAAGAAAGAGATCCAATGCCGAACATTAGCTCAAGAGTGTCAGCATTGCACTTGGCCTTACCGCAGGCAAGGAGGCCATAAACCTAAGGCGTGTCGTCAACTCCTTAGAATAGAGAAAGCGACAGTGCCTTTGTGAGTATTAAGGAATAGGATCTACGGCCGTGTACCTCGTAACTACTTTTGGTATTACATAAAACAAAAGTATTGTTACGTAGGTTTAGTCACCCCAGTAACAGACATGAACAAGCAGATAAAATAAACCTCAAGGACGGTTGGAACATCTCCAATCACAATCTCAACTACCTGCCACATGTAGTCACCGTTCAGCGTCGCATTCTCTGCTTCAAAATCAGAGAGCTCAATCTCCAAGCCCTTGCTCAGCATTGGGAGAACAGCACTGTCGTCTGCAAAGTCTTCCATTCTGATGCTGATCTGACTGCCCCCCTGAGCTCCCAGGCATATGCGAAGCCCGAATTCATGGGACCCCAAAACTGCTGTGATGGAACGCATCCTAATGATATAATCAAAGACTTCAGAGCACTACTCGACAATATGCAAGATGCAACACACCGCATGGCAATATACAGTGGCACAACGGTGTTTATCAAGCATAAGAGTTGTAACAAGACATACATGTTGAATGAACAACTACACACAATGGAGCTCTGGAATTACCAAGGTATTAAGGTTCAGGTTGAGGGTTTAGAAGGTGAATACATATCTCAGATGTGTTGATGCATAGAAAGCCAGAGCTGGTGTGGAGGGGATTGATGGAAGGACTGGGTGTGGGTAAAGCAACGCCAGGGAAGGTGTTAGGGCGCGCCGAATGGACGTCTCCCGTGGCAACTGCAACCACTATTCAAATCAAGCTTCTAAACGAGGATGGAACTTTCATTGAATACTGGTTAGCCCTGGTGCTTACCCCATTACCTGAAAACTCAGGTAACTTGGATCCAGGCTTGAAATTTGTACAAGTGAGAATAGCACCGGCAGCCATTGTTTTGCAAGTTTTTAGTGTGGGAAGCATTGTTGGCTACATGCACATAATTCCAGAGAAAGCTACCAGCGTTAAGACAGGAGACGGACAGAATGAGCGATGGATTGTTAAAAGCCACATAGATCTGGCGACTTGGAATAACGTGTATAATTAGTAAAGAGAGAATTGCATTTTGCGCGCAGTTAAAAGGAACACGAGGAGAGATTTTCGCAATGTCACCCATTGCATTCCAATCCCGATCCAAGCACATACCCAACAAACTAATTCTGATGTATGGTCACAGTTGGTCACAATGCCAGAGTTTTCGTTTATAATAAGAAACCGACTGAGCGAAAAGGAATGGTGAAACTGTGATTGGAGGGCAATACACAATGCGATGCATGGTATTGACGCTGGGCGTGGAGTAATCTGCCACCAGGGTGTCTCTGACGGCTCTGACAGAGCGCATCCACTCTGATGGAGCAATTCCGCCTGGAAGGAAATATTTTTTGCTGATGCTGGGAGTCACTCCATAACATGTATTCATATAACTATCGCAAGTACTATTATCACTATTAAGGAAAAACCCTTAACAATTGATTCTAATAGACACCTAGTTTGGCTCCATCTACGAAACAATTATCTTCCAGAATCCTTTAACAATTTGTTTGTAAAAGCAATCATATTGTAGCTTGGTGCATTTGTTGCGTGGTGTATTAGTTCTGAAGCCGAACTATTTCCCTATATGGTAGGATTTATTACCGCATCAGGCTCCATCGTTGTAAGGATACCGTGAAGTAAACTTCATTGCATTGTCTGCTTGTTGTGCTGGGAGTTAGTTTGGTCATCGTGATCCGCCCCGTTTAGTTAAGTGCAATTATCAGCAACCCTCTATGTACCTACCGGAACAGGCCAGTATATTAGTCAAGTAGCTCTTTTGTTGCTTGGCGCCTTCTATCTTTTTTTTTTGGAGTAGTTTTGCGCAGGGTTAGGGTACATGACGGGATATGGTTCTCTACTCCTGCGTAATCTATCATCCTGCAATTCAACTAATATTATTACATTATGCGGTCTATACCCTTCTTTCGAGCACAGCTCTCCCACTTCAGCCGTCCTCCCATAGCATCCCTACGACAGCAATTGCGTAAAATACCATCTACTCCTACATCCGCCTCATTTTCAACCCGGCGACTAGGTCAGCCCACGCATGAGACCCATCCTCACCTTGTGAAAGCTGGCGAACGTTCGTTCCGCGTCCTTCTCTTCTAGAAATCATTTCTAAGTCTCGTGTAGTTACCCCTGGCATCACTTCTCTAGAATATGCTCTCCGCCGCGCACGTCTTGCAGCCTCTCTGCCGGAAGGAGGTGTTGCTGTGATACCGAGCGCCTCTGTGAAGTATCGTTCAGGCCCAGTGTTCTATAAGTTTCATCAAGACCCTGATTTCTTTTACCTTACTGGATTTCTAGAGCCTGAGGCGGTAGCGGTAATAGGTACGTGTCGTTATGGTAGGAAAGAGGGGGACTGATATCCGATAAGAAAAGACTGGCGCCGATGGAGAGCATTTATTTCACTTGTTTGTAAGGGGAAAAGATGCACACGCAGAGCTATGGGACGGAACTAGAACGGGCGTAGAACAGGCTATGGAAGTTTTCAATGCCGATAGAGTACCTATAACGACATCGAGTTGGATTATTGTGGAGCTGACTGGAGCCAGGCATATGATGTTGAACATATTCAATTTCACATTGCACCACTCCTTCAGAATGCAATAACGGTATTTTTCGATGTTCCAACACAGTCCAAGTCAGCTCATCATTATTATTTCGGAGCAACAATGAGCACTTCTCTATGCTCAGCATTGGGAGGAAAGCCGATCCAGCCATTGAGATCAATTGTCCACCAGCTACGGGCTGTGAAGAGTGGAGCTGAAGCGATGTTGATGCGCAGCGCAGGCAAAATCTCAGGGAGGGCGTATAACATAGCAATCGGCCAGCACTTCATTTCGGAGAAAGACCTGTGTGCATTTTTAGAGTATGAATTCATACGTGGTGGGTGTGATGGATCAGCATATGTCCCAGTTGTTGCGGGAGGAAGAAACGCTCTCAGCATTCATTACACATCGAATGACTGTCTCTTACGGTGGGCCGCAGTTACTTCCTCCGTATTCTCAAGCTCATTGTCAATCAGGGATGGAGATCTCGTCCTAGTTGATGCCGGTGGGGTAAAGTCAGTAGCACCTGCACATATAGAACCCCTGAACTAACGACCACGCAGCAATATGGTGGCTATGTAACTGATATCACACGGACGTGGCCGGTCAATGGCAAATTCACAGATGCACAAAGAGATCTGTATACAGCCGTGTTGAATGTACAGAGAAACTGTGTCAAATTGTGCCGAGAATCCGCTGGGGTATCACTTGACGACATTCATCGGATCTCAGAAGACGGTTTAGGAGACGAGTTGACAATGCTCGGGTTCGATCTGTCGGGAGGTGTATGTGTCTGCATCATTTTCCTTTATCCTGTTCTGACACCTGCAGACACTCTCCACTATCCTCTATCCGCATCATGTTGGGCACTATGTAGGCGTTGATCTACACGACTGTGGGAGTTATGGACGCATCCGAAAGCTCCAGTCAGGCCAGATAGTAACGATTGAACCGTGAGTTCCCAGTTTTTATTCACATTCTTTCCACTCCGTACGTAATACCTCATAGTGGTTTGTATATCCCGGACGACCCCAGATGGCCCAAACACTTTCGGAATATGGGGGTCCGCATAGAGGACTGTGTCTATGTGGGGGAAGATAATCCTATCGTACTCTCGGTTGAAGCGGTCAAAGAAATAGATGACATTGAAGCATTGCGTCAATAGCACATACCACAGATTTGAATAATTTTTGTATTATATACTGGTCTTAGTATCTGCTTCTGCTGTACCTACTTAATCGGATTTAGGAAGCTGTAGAATATTAGTCGACGCCTTGCCACTGGTCCAACTTCAACGGACTTTCTGCCACTGGTGCGTGAGTACAGTAGTTGACCGAAGTGAACGTTTGTTTAACGTTGTATAGCATACGATATTGTCAGGCCATACTAACCCATCATAACATTCTTTCCACCAATTAGAGATTTTATACAGTATCCCAACATCAGATAAACTACAAACAATATCAACAGCAACACAGCCCCGATTTATAGCAATAAACACCACCTCCAATTCAAAAACAAACCCGAAGCCGAAGCACTCTTAGGATATCAACCATTAAGATAAGATAGCGTGAAGAATCTGTATAACCTCCCTTACGATCCGGCTTCTCCCAAGAATCGATGTACGCACACACCCTGCCAGAGAAGTATTTCCCTCATCTTCAGCGCTCCATACCAAGGACCTTCCAGAAGCTCATACCCTCTCAGCTTTTTCTCACAGTACGACACCAACCCCAGGACCGAGGTCTTACGAATCCCCAGCGACCCTCCTTACCCAGTCGTCGTACTTGCGGCCCTCATCGAACCGCCCGCGGCAGTCCTAGTGCTGGCGGGCCTTACACTTCCTCCACCACTACCCCCGACACTCCTTGGAATACTGCTGGAGGCGTCATACGCAAGTCCGCTTCATGGCTGCGAGCGCTCAAGCGCGAACTGCTATGTCTCATTGGTTGCCTCGGACCAATAAGGCACAGCAGTACCCTAGGAGCGACGAGTTGTATATGCATATTATAATCCGAGCTCGAACTTTATCGATTTAAGGCCATCTTTGTCGTTTGATAAATCCGGTTAGTTCAGAGGCAAAGAAGCAATAACCGCGACCCGTGAAGATGTGGTGCCCAAGAATGTGGAATCTATCGTGTTGCTAGAGGCGACGCGATCATGCACTGCCCATATATTCGTGGCGAGTGCAGCATTGATGCGCGCTCTCTGTTTGTTAGGGGTTACCTCTTAGCACATTGTTAAGGGTGCGCTTGGTTAGTCTTAACGAATATAGGCAGTGGTTACATTGGGTTGGTGGCTGTATACCTACTGAGTTTCCTTGCGCAGGGATAAACTTGGAACGAACTCGTTGATTAGATGCTGTCAGTGATAACATTAACCTGGTCACACAGCAGCAGATTCATGTGGCGTCGTACCCCGGCCAAAAATCGGTGGGTTTATGTCTGGTCCAGGTAACAATCTGGCGATAGTTACCCTATTTGGGTTCCTTGTTGATTTCAGATCTAGACTGGAGCCTTGGGTTCAGTTCTAACCCATACCGCAGCTGGGTATCCTGGATCCCTTGCTACTACTACTTGTATAGTTGATAATATATCACAGAGTTGGTCACTGTAGTGCATGAAGAAGGTACTAGCCAGCTTTCTAGGCAGAAATGCTAGGAATAACATTGCTACTATCTTCTAAAAATGAGCATCAATGAAGCATCAACAAAGCTTGGTCTTGTCATTCAGGTATTAAAAAAGTGATATGGTCATTGTGATACACAATCAATGTTCTGGCCACTGCCATAGGCAAAACAAAAAGCAATACACTCTCTGCCCCATCTGAAAAATGAGCATCAATAGAGCATTTATAATTATTGGTCATGTATGTCAGATAATTACTGAGTGATTTAGTCATTATAAGACCTAATCCAAGCATTAGCTGCATTTATATACAAATGATAAAGCGACATGCTCCCTTCCCCATCTTGAAAATGAGCATCAATGGGGTGTCGAGGATTGCTAGCCATGCATCATGGTAAATCGAAGTGTGATGTACATTAGCAAAATGTAAATCGGTCTGGAAGAAACATGCAATCCTCCCAGACACTCCGGGCGACCTCACCAGTGCTTCTAAGTACTTCTAGATGCTCCCAGACCCCCCTGGAGCTAAGCAAAGTGCTCTCAGACTCTGCAAGAGCATTCTCAGGTGCTCTTGAAAGTACCTGAAGTTATGGAGGTGCCTTCAGGATGCTATGAGATTTAACTTACAGAATAGTCAAATTTTGGAGCTCCTGAGACCTCTGCGCAGATCTGCAGAAGACTTCGAGGGAAGCTGAGACTGCTGCGCAGCTCTGCAGGATACTTCCAGAGCAGCCAAGATGGCTGCGTAGCTCTACTGGAAACTTGGTGCCGTATTATCGCAGTAGTGGTTCTTACATAACCACAAGGCATTTCTTCTGTTACAGTCACAAGATTCGCTACATCATAATATGGCATGCGTTTTTTAAGTCTCTCTATATATATACATATGGTCAAGCTGGCCGCAGATGGTACTCAAGCATAATCAGAGGAGCACCTGGACACGCCCATTGAGAACAGAGAGATACACCACTTGGAGGCCGTTGTGGTGAAACAATGGAGCTAGAAGGCAGAGAGCCTACCATCAACACTCCGCCGCACCACTTGCGGCATCCAAACGGATTTCATAAGAACGTGCGGTTCTGGTTCGAGAAGAGTAGAAATCGGGTGAGAAGATATCATACTACCCTGCGTTGAGGATCCACGCAATTGTGTGGCTCCAAGAAATCTTGAACAGAGCTAGTGAGACCACAAGTTGGGAAACATAGAGTGTGTATTTTCATTGTGTGATAAGATGAGATGGAAATGAGATGATGTCTATCTACTCCAGGGTCTGCCTAATATATATTCCCCATCACTCTGGCCACCTCCGTTACCTCTGTATCTCCGTACAACCACTGTCGCTGCTTGAAGATGTACTTGGACGCCGCGATCGAGCATGATTGGAGATGCACTTGGAGACTGAGATCGAGTGAACTCAGAGATGCTTTTGGAGACTGAGAGATCGAGTGAACTCAGAGATGCACTTGGAGGTGGTAATCGAGCGTATTTGGAGATACACTTGGAGGCCGTGATTGAGTGAAGTTAGAGATGCGCTCCGAGATTGTGATCGAGTGAGTTTGGAGATTCACTTGGTGGCTGTGATTGAGGGAGTTTGGAGATGCACTTGGAGGCCGAGATCGAGTGAACCCAGAGATGCACTTGGAAGCCGTAATTGAGCGTGTTGGAAGATACACTTGGAGGCCATGATTGATCAAGATTGGAGGAGTACTTGAAAGAGATTAATCTGGAGGTGATTGATATGAAGGCGGTCAATCTGGAGGCAGTCAACCTGGTGGAAGTGAATCTGGAGGCAGTGAATCTGGAGGTGGTAGATGGGGAGGCATGTGGGATGGAAGCTGAGACTCTATTCATTGGTTAACTCGGAATTGTGGGAATGTAGAGCATTGAGTACAACAAGGTCTGCTGAGAGCTGAGAGATTGGCTGGGAGCGGGAGACAGTTGATCTTGGAATGATGCAGTACGTGGTGTATGCAGTACGTGGTGTATGCAGTATGTAGTGTATGCAGTACTCAGTGTATGCTGTACTCGGTGTTAACTCTTGATCATGGGATGGAGAGATAGAAAGGGATGACTTAACTTCGTGATTTTAGGTGATGGTAGAGTTGGCTATGAGAAGGAGAGAGATAGGAAGAGATGGCGCAAATCATCATGAGAAACAGGGACTTAGAGAACTTCGTATGTGAGTCAATTTACCATCCCCGATATGGCAGGTACAAGTCCCGATTCGGTGTGTAATTACACTGATCCGAGGTCTTTCCAACCCGATAAGGCAAGTTGTACCCATAATTTCTCATATCTGCTCGTATCCTACACATTATTCTCATCCTCATTCCACATCTCCCTCTTTCTCGTTCACAACTCTACCATTATTGCAGAACACAAAGTTACGTCATGGCTCTCTATTTCTCCATGCAGTAATGGGCGGGGTCAGGCGTAGGTGATATTGGAAACTCCTGTGTGATATCGTAAACAAGACAACAAGACGCTCGAAGTTCGTATCGAGGAAGTCAAGACAAGACAAGGGTCGAAGCTGGTCCAAAGTCGTAACTTGCTTTGCTATACAAGAGAACGAGTAAAGAGAACAGAAAAGGAAATCCTCCAAAGCCAACAACACTCTCTTTATATAAAGTTCATCTGCCACCCTCGAATCATTCCTCATGCTCCGATGTACCATCCGAATCTCATCCCATGACTTTACACACCACAACACAACTCCTTCTCAATACAACCACGCCACATCGTCCGACGTCGCAACACCTTGATCTACTTCCTTATCTTACTAAATTATACCGCCACCATTTCACCGCTTTCTCCGCGTCTCCCAACGTCTCTGTCTTTCGGTAACACCATTTCTTCAACACCCTTTCCGCATTACTCCTTCTATTCCTAAATACCTCAGCATATTCTAGCGCCGTGACACATGCCATGATTATGAGTTAACACTAAGTACAGCATACACCAAGTACAATACACCGACTACAGCATACACCAAGTACAGCATACACCGAGTACAGCATACACCGAGTACAGCATACACCGAGTACAGCATACACCGAGTACAGCATCCACCCATGATTGTGTGTCTTCCCTTCATTCTCATGATTACGAGTTGACCCCTGAATGTAGCTTCAGCTTCTGGCGTGCCTCCCTATACGATTGACCACCATCAGCCAGCTCGCTATCAGAGCTCAAAGGTAAAGTCACCTTGTCACATTCCCACGTTTGCAAGTCAACTAACTGATGAATAGAGTCTCAGTACCCTGCGCACCGTCCATCGACCGCCTCCAAGTACTCGTCTAATCTCACTCAATCACGGCGACCAAAGTGTATCACCAATCTCGCTCGATTATGGCTTCCAAGATCGCACAATCATGGCATCGAGACTTGCTCGATCACGATCTCGGAGTGCATCTCTAAGTTCACTTGATCACGGCCTCAAAGTGTATCTCCCAATATGCTCAATTACCGCCTCCAAGGCCATCTCCAAACTTGCTTGATCATGTCCTGAGAGTCTCGTGGTAGCAACGGTTCCATATTTGGAACCGGCCGGTTTTATAGGTCTGCGTGGCACCGGCCTTACCACATCAAAAATCGACGATTTTTTAACTGAACTGCCCAATTAAGTCCACCAATATTAATCAGACAATTCAGAGCTTGGTATGCGAGTTATGCAACTTTGCATGGCGCATCTTTTGGTCGGCTCCGATTTTTGATATCTTCAAAACTCAGCAAGCAGTAGAGCAGAAACACCGTTTTCCGGCCAAAAATGACTGTATTTGCAAAGCAGCTTGCTCAGTTTTAAAGATATCGAACATTGGAAAGCACCAAAAGATGCGCCATGCAAAGCTGCATATTTCACATACCACGCTCTAAATGTTCTAATCAATATTGGTGGACTTAATTGAGTGAACCGTTTGGCAAAAACTGGAACCGAACCTGCTGGTTCCGGGTTTTCTTGGAACTGCTATAGTAGAAACGGCCTGAAAATGGAACCATTGCTAACGCTACTTGACACTGTATCTCTCAGTTCACTCGAGCGTCATGTTCAGGCGCATCTCGAATTGCTCTCCAGCACTACCTGCAGCTAGTCCAGATATACTCTGTGTAGATGGGTAGCTATATAAATAGATAGATGAGAATACAGACTGAATACATGAGTTTTAAAAATCGTTGAACGATAAGTAGTAGCTATGATTTCCAGGCACACCAGCAATGTTCCCAAAGAAGATGTCGTTTTTCCCACACTGCTTTGTCGCTGGCACTCCCTGGTGCTCCCTGGCTTGTGGTCGGTGCTCCCAGACTGGTTGTCAGCACTCCCAGGCTTCTCGCCGGCGCTCTCAGACTTTGCGCCGGCGCTCCCAGGTGATCCCAGGTGCACCCAAAGTTCTCTCCGGCGCTCCGAGGTGTTCTCAAACTTATCACAATGACTTCCATGGTACGGTTGTACCAGTCATCAGAGATCCCAGTTACTCCAAACTCTGGTCGGAATGCCCTTCTAGGGTCCGATACTCTCCTGAAATTGACGCATCTGAGTTTACACTTCACATCCTCTCAAACTCCCCTGGAGGCTTCCAGCGACTAAAATACATTTTGCTGATGTAGCCATTATTGTCTATAGACAAAGTTGTGCACAGTGTGATAGGCTAAAATACTGATGGATACTAAGTTGCAGCTTGGAAAATGAATTGAGTTGTAATTGTCTGGGAGGCTGTTGTGAGAATATCTCCTGCTTATCTGCTTATAAAGGTGGCCAACTCCATGTTTAGAAATGTCTACGATCAAGTGCTATTTAAATTACCCAAGATGGATAACCAACAATCGTTGATGCTCTGTTGACGCTTATTGTTATGATGGGGCATGGAGCATGTCACTCGCTTGTTGTCTTATATTGACGACTATTACTTTGACAATGTATAACAACGACAAAATCACTTCTTATTTACTTGACTTACAAGATCAAAAATTGTTGACCTTTCATTGACATTCAATTTTAGGAGATAGTGGTGATGTCTTCCCTAGCATTGTAGCCAATAAAGGCAGCCAATACTTCGATGATGAATCACAACAACCAAATCACTTCCTAATTGCATAACTTACAATATCAAAATTCATTAACGCTCCATTGACACATATTTTGCCACAGGCGTATCCACAATTGTTGCGGGGGTTCTTAATCCCAATAATCAATACAACATTTATTAAATTAAGTACGGCCGTCTATCTAAAATCTCTTTCTCTCCTTGTCTTATCCTAAGACTCAACCTCTTGCACCGTAACGCAAGAGCGCGCCAAATCGAACCTTCTCTAAAGTCCTTCTCCCTTGTATAGGAAGATTAAACTTTCCCGTTGTGCAACCACTCCTCTGGCCACTCCTCGAATGGTGATTGTCCGGTGTTCAGATACCTCAACACCAGGTAGTTGATATCTTCTAATTCGCAGAAACGAAAAACGACTTGGTAGTTGTGGCTTAAACCAGCTTCTGCCAACTGAGAAAGAAGTTCTCCGAATAACACGACAACCTGTTGGAGAGCGTATTCGGATTGTGTCAGATGTCATCCAGACATACGTTGCCTGATCTCGGAGGTGAATAAGAGAAGTAATGTTTCTGATAATAGATAGAATTCTTAATAATATTTTGTGATCGTCTTCGGTGTTCTCTGAAAGCTAATCTTGTGGATCAAGTCCTCCAATTCCTTCGACCAACCTTGGGTCTTTATAGCCCTCGTTCTTCCTCAGGTATGATAGCGTTATCTCGGCCAAGCCCTGCTAGCACCCGGTAATAACTTGCCACGACACCCTTGGTAGTCGTGTCCTTGCAATGGGGTTTGAAAGCGTTACGCTCCTGATACCAATCAGGCCATCCATCGTGCGATATCAGCTTATCCTTTCCTATCTCAGACATCCTTTGCAAACGTACAAGTCGGTAGTTGGAACATCCACCAACCAAGTTGGTTATGCTTATCGCCTCTTAAATCCTTCATGCAACTGAGATATTTAATTGCGTCGTAGATTTAATCGGCGACCAACCAATACTATGCCAACGTGGATTACTGACGCGTAAGCTCGTATCCGATACGAGGTTACATTGCGATCCAGACTACTCGAGCCAACGAGTAGTGCTTGCTCTAGGCTAACTCCAACGTCATTAATCCCTCAGTCACGTCATGCTAAGGTCTGGACTTTTCCTTAGACCGGAACATGCCTCTCCTTGTCCTTGCCCGTTACAGGTAGGGGAGAAGAGTTCTCTTAATCGCGTTTGACTATCGACTGCCATGCATGATTACCATGCATGTCCCACAAAGTATTAAGGTGCGAACGAAGTCCCCTGACTTCGCGCGACTAACATGAACTCCCGCTCAAGAGGATGTTACTGACCACTTGATCGTACATGCATAGGTGTATGTGTATATCATAGATATATATGCGTCTGGTAACCATGATCAAGTATCATTATCGCTGCTAAGGAACTACCCCTAACAACAATTTACAATCATTTCATTGGGCATAGTGTATTACTGGTGGTGATTTGGTTGTCTTTCTATCATCTTCCTGAACTTTCTCCTTTATCACTACATTGTTCTTTAATAACACATATATATGTATCATTTAAAATATACTTCAAAGTATTCACTAACTGTAGATAATAATTCATTCAAAAATTCCGTTCCGTTTGATCAATGCTCGTCAACATGTTCAGGTTTGCTCAATAGGCTTCCCTTGTGTACAGAATGGATGTCAGCCACATGACTATACAGCTGATAGTGTACTAACCAGTGGATGTTCCTTCATCAGTCAGCAAATCTTGACTAAAATCATGCTCACACTTGTGATCATTGGCATATGCATCGAGATTGAAAAACTGAGTGTTGGGAAATGGAGTAGGTACAAAAACATATCTGGGTACCACAGCTTCGATTTCGGAAATTTGAGCTCCCTCATTGACGCTCGGTGACCAAGGTGACGGAAATGGTATTCCAGGCGGAGGCGGTATCAGTTCTTGTAGAGGTGCACAGTCCATTGTGCCTCCAGCATGTCTACAGATTCTGTGCTGTGGAATTTTGGCAATGAATGCATCAGCAAAATGTATTTTAGTCACTGAGAGCCTCCTGAAGTGTCTGAGAGGATGTGGAGTCTAGACATAGATGCGTCAATTTCAGGAGAATATCTGACCCTAGGAGGGCATTCCGGCTGGCCTTCAGAGTAACTGGGATCTCTGATGACTGGTACATGAGTACCATGGGAGTGGCTGTGATGAGTTTGGAAGCACCTCACAGCACCGGAGGGAACTTTAGGTGCACCTGGAACCACCTAGCAGCACTGGCGACAAGCCTGGGAGCGCCAATGACAAGCCTGGGAGCGCCAACGACAAGCCTGGGAGCCCTGGCGACAAGTCTGGGAGCACATCGAATCACAGTAGAGCAGTCTGGGAAAAACAATGTCTTCTTTGGGAACGCTGCCAGTGCGCCTGGAAATCATAGCTCCAACCTATTGTTCAACGATTTTTAAAACTCATGTATTCAGTTTGTATTCTCATCTATGTATCCATATAGCTACCCATCTACACATGGTATATATCTGGACTGGCTGCAGGCGGTGCTTGAGAGCAATTCGAGGTGAGCCTGAAAATGACAATTGAGTTGGCAGATGCACTTGGAGGAAATAATTGTGCAAACTTGCAGGCCATAATCGAGCAAGTTTGGAGATGCACCTGGAACCAATGATCATGCGAACTTGCAGGCCGTTATCGAGCGTGTTTGGAGATACACTTGGAAGCCATATTCGAATGAGTTGGAAGATGCACTTGGGGGCCATGATCGTGCTAACTTGCAGGCTGTAATCGAGCGAGTCTGGAGATTCACTTCAAGGCTGTGATCGAGTAAGATTGGATATACACTTGGAGGCCGTGATCCAGCAGGATTGGATATACACTTGGAGGCCGTGATCAAGATTGGACAAGTACTTAGAGGCAGTCGATGGACCGCACCGGTGCTGAGACTCTATTCATCAGTTAGTTAAGTCGCAGCCGCGGGAATGTGACAAAGTGACTTTACATTTCAGCTCTCATGGAGAGCTCGCTGATGGCGGTCGATCGTGTAATGAGGTACGCCAAAAGGTGACGCTATATTCAGCGGTCAACTCAGAATGATGAGAATGTAGGGAAGACACACAATCGTGGGTGGCTGGTGTACTTGGTGGATGCTGTACTCGGTGTATGCTTATACTCGGTGTATACATGTACTTGGTGTCAACTCATAATCATCAAGATATTGAGAGGGATGACTTAATTGTGTGTTCTGGGATGATGATTGAGTTGTGGACGAGAAACAGAGAGAAGGGGGATGAAGATGGGAATGATGTGCAGGATACAAGCGAATATGAGAAATCAGGGGTACGACTGGCCTGATTGGCTTGGGAAGACCTTGTATCGGTGTAGTTACACTCCGGATTGGGACTCATCCCTGCTAGTTAGGGGATGGTTTATTGACTCGCACACAATACTCTCTTAAAAACCAGTTTTTCATGATCATTTCCCCTATCTACTCTCATCTCTCTCTTTCTCGTCCTCAACTCTACCATCACCTAAGAACACGAAGTTAAGTCATCCCTCTCTATCTCTCCATGCAACGATCAAGAGTTAACACCAAGTACCACATACACAGAGTACAGTATACACTGTGTATAGCATACACCGATTATAGCATACACCGTGTACTGCATCATCCCAAGATCGACTGTCCCCTGCTCCCAGCCAGTCTCTCATCTCTCAGCAGACCATGTTATACTCAATTCTCTTCATTCCCACAATTACGAGTTAACCAATGAATAGAGTCTCAGCTCCCGTCTTGCTTCCCTCCCAAACTACAGCCTCCAGCTTGACTGCCTCCTAGTACTCCTCAATGTTTGCTCGATCATGGCCTCCAAATGCATCTCCAAACTCGCTCAATGTAGGCCTCCATGGTCATCTCTAATCTTGCTCGATTACGGCCTCTAAGTGTATCTTCAATCTAGCTCAATTACGGACTTCTAGTTTGCACAATCACGGCCTCGGAGTGCATCTCTAAGTTCACTCGATCACGGTGTGGTGAATCGGTGGAGCTAGACGTCGAACATCCCATCATCAATACTCTGGTGCACCTCACATAGCATCTGAACAGAATTCTTTAAAAACAGCCATTCTAGGTCGAGAAGCGTAGGAGGAGGGTGAGAGGATGTGATGGGATATGCGGCGATGATGAACCAGACAAATTGCATGGATCTAGGAGAGTGTGTGAGATCAAGAGCTGGGAAAGAAAGAGTGTGTATTTCGTATAATGCGAAGATGTCTATCTGCCCTGGGGTCTCCCATATATTGTTACACCTTTGGTGTTGCAGGTATACTTCCGGGATCATACAGAATCACTTGATAATCCAAATATGGATAATCAATCACAAATCATGAATTGTCACTCGGATTTCCTAATTGGATCAACCTTCCGGATTTATTCACCTATTGGTAATATCTGCATTACCCTACCTTGATATCAATTGATTAATGACCGCGATCGAGCTGGGCGCAACTACGATGCGCATTATCTTTAGACCTGAACTGGTCGTAAGATTTCTATTGTCAATAGTCATTTCTTATTGGCAGGAAACATTATTCCTAGTCGCTGAACAAACGACTACTCTCTCATGCTCCAGTTGTTTAATCCTAGGGAGATGAGGTGTCGTCAACATCAGAACATTATAACATCTCGAGAGATGCAGAGTAATACAAGAGATACGTCGATAACCAATAATTGAAATGTCAGAGCCCAGTCAACCGAATGGACTCAAACGAATCAACCCTTATTTCGACCACACCTTCTTTGTCTGGGGTGAATGGGACTTCAGATTCATATGTCCTGAGTGGCATTGGATACTCTCCGTTCAATATATGGCAAAACAACTCAGTTGCAGAATACAGTATATTTGGCTCCAATAGAGCATAGTCAAATTGAGGGTTCTGTCGTTTACCGCAATCATCAAACCATTATGTACCCTGTGGGTATATGAGAAGGCACTCTCACTAGCTCTTGGTGACACAAATCTATTTGTTTATAATTGGCTTCGGATAAGCTCGTATTCATACGAGATATTGCCAATAGCAATAGTGTCACAGTGCAACCTTATTACCTTGATGACGTAGTTAGTACTCATGAGAGTCAGAACTTGACCACCAATGGAAGATGGCGAGGCCAATAAGGCAGTTACATATGAGAACTCCGAAACAGGCTTTGGCAGTCTGAGGATTGTTAAGGGTGTAGATCTTCTGATATATATCAGCGATACCGACATGGTGGAAGGACATCAATAACAGTCTATTGAACATACAATTGACTTCAAGATTTATCTAAGGATACCTATTGACCTTCTCGACCTGGAGGTTAAGCCTTAACTTTATTCCTGTGTATTATCTATTAGTTCTGTATCGAAGTCAACGAGGATACTTCTCTGTTGAAGTCCAGAGTTGTACATTCATCTTCAGTTCTATATCACAGATAAACCCCATCACTCTTTATACTTGGTTATTCATAGTACCTTTGTCAAAGCAGGTCGTTGATCGGGAATAAAGCAAGACTATGCTTTAGAGTCCGAAGGAAGTGTGAGGAACCAGCCCGATAACATGGTGGTTAACAGGATACTTCTGCTAGGATACTCTTTAGTCGGCACTACTCCTTCTGCTGAGGTGAAACTACTTTGCTGTTTCTTACAAGACAAGTCTTTACTTGGAGTCGTTTCACTTGAGGACAGTCGGTCCTCGGGTATATGTGCCGGTTGCTGGGCTGATACTCTTGAGTCCGCAGGAAGTCCGGGGACCAACATGATAGTGTGTTGGTTCAGACAATCTTCTGAGTACGATTCTCTTGAATTGTGAGCTCCAGTATATTGATAGCATACAGACGATACTCTGTAGTTGATACTATCTTTTGGAGCAGAGAAAGGAACAGTTACCTTGGTGCCTTGGGTGGTAATCCTTATATGCATCCTAAGTAAAGCTTTAATCAGTCTTCTCTTTATTAGTCCGGAAGACCTTAGGGGCTTTTATTGATTAGGACTTAGAGTAGATCTCCCGGTGTTACACAAACAGATTCACTATTCCTGTAACTATCAGGACATGTCTGATTGGACAGGAGAACACTCCAACTAATAGACACAGCAGTCAATTGTTAATCTATGAGCAAGCTGAACTTCTGGCTTATTGCCTCAGGCGATAAGAACGACTAGGGTAGTCCCTGGTCAAAGAGAATAGTCTCCACCTTCGAAACAGGTGACTGTGGGAATTGTGATGTTGGCTGATGTTATGAGATCTGAAGCGACCCTGCTCATTGGTTTGAGTTAGCATGCATTGCAATATCAGTCTGCATATTAATACAAGCACACACATCAAGTCGTACTTTGGAATAGTATCGGTTAGTTGCCAGTTAAATCAATGACGCAAGCCTTATAGCATATAAGGGGAGGCATTAATTTGCGATATGTACTGCCAACCGAGGTCTTTGGATGTTCCAACTGCTGAGGCAAATGGATAGCAAGATGTCTAAGTTCAAGTTTCCTCTGACACACTGTCTGACATGATATAATGAGATGGATGGCCTGATGTTTGTCGGAAGCATGTCGCTTTAATACCTCATCTCCATGAACACAATAACCTAATGCGATGCATGATATGGTATCGCCGGGTGCATCTGGATATGGCATAACGTGATCGTGATGATGCTATCATGAGCATTGTAGTCATAGCGTTGAAGTTTGGGTATAGAAGCCCTCAAAGACAACTATAAAGAGATGGCATTGCTCCGGCAATAAGAAGACCAAGCTCAAGCAGCAGTCCACAGTCAACAGTCAAAACACCAAAGACAATCTTAAAATATTAGTCAGAATTCTATGTGTTACTCTACAATCATTCCGTCATTAATCCAATTACATGACTTAGCACAATATATCTCGACAGAGACTAAGACAATCTCAATACACATTCTCGAAGACCGTCGAATACTTCAGTGATCACATTTTTTAATTCAAACAGCTACCTTTAATCCACATCTCCCTTGTTGTATACAATTTTATGGAATCCATCGGTATCCGCTACCTAGTGTTACAGGGGTGCTTAATCCCAATAATCAATACAATATTTATTATGTTAAGTACAACCACCTATCTATTTTCTCTTTCTCTCCTCGTTTTTTCCAGAAACTCAACCTCTGGCCCACATCTTGCAAGAGCTTCCAAATCAAACCGTTTCCAGCAACCGTCTCTGATATAGAGGAAGATTAAACTTCCACGTCGAATCACCACTCCTCGGAAAATTCCTTGTATTGTAGTGCGCCGGTGTTGAGATATCAAAGCACCATGTAGTCGATATTTTCAAGTTCTCAAAAACGAAAAACCACACGGTAAGTGTGGGTTGAATGGTGCTCTTCCAATTGAAAAAGAAGATTGCCAAAAGACTTGACAATCCGTTGCAGTGCGCACTCTGCTTGTGTGTATTGATGTCCAGGCATACAAGGCCCAGTCACGAGTATGTATAAGAGAAGTAATTGTAAAGGTTTGTCATAGATAGAATTCTTAATAATAGTTTAAGATCATCTTCGGTGTTCTGATTGTTGACTGTGAATTCCTGCTTGAGCATGTCTTCTCGTTTCCGGAACAATGCCATCTCTTGATAGTCGCCTTCAAGGGTTTGTACGCCCATACTTCGGCACTATGACTATGCTGATAACAATATTGTGATTATGCGGATGACTTATTAAAGCTCTTAGCTCCTGATAAGAATCAGGCCATCCATTGCATTACCTGCGTCATCATCATGTCAGATGAAGCTTGAACTTAGACATCTCGCAATCCATTTGCATCAGTAGTTGGAACATCTGCCAATCTTAGTTGGTAGTGCTTATCACATATTAATACCACACCCTGTACGCTATTTGGCTTGCGTTATTGATCTAATTGGTGACCAACCGATACTATGCCAACGTAGAACTTGATGCGTCAGCTCATATAGAATATGAGTCTGACATTGCAATGCATACTAACTCAACCCAATGAGCAGGGTTGCTTCAGGCCTGTTATCATCATCCAACATCATACTTCCCTCAGTTACGTCATGCTTAGGCCGAGACTATTCTCTTTGACCAGGGAGTGCCTTGATTGCTCTTATCACCTGAGACAATAAGTCCAGGATCCCACATACTCGCATATTGACTATCGACTACTGTGTCTGATAAGATTTATCCCGCTAGTCTCAGGAGTAATGAATGTGGTTGAAAACCATGTGCACGGCTGAACAAGTTCCCCGCTATGGTGACATAGTTGCATTATCTTAAGTGAATCCACTAAGCAATGTTCCTTGCTTATTCAATCGACATGCAATGCCTATGTATCCCCACTACCAGACATAGGACTGGCTAACATTGCATGTCATGAATAGGTGTTATGCATGTCACGTGACTAGACCGAGAGTAACTCCATGACATGTATTCATATAACTAACGCAAGTACCATTATCGCTGTTAAGAGACAACCCCCAACACCTAGTACATCAGTACTTATCTGCCAGATTGTCACCAGTCAAAGAAATGTCCCAAGATTGGTGACACTGTGGAAAGGTGTATTTCTTGGATAAAAGGCAGAAAGCAATCAACACGAGCGACTCTATGTGAGTGCTGATGGGAATTGGCCAGGACGTTAAGTCTTATGATAAGATGAGGAAAGAAAGAGTATCTTAGATAGGCTGCCACCAATTGTTCCCAGATTGATTCGGCCAACACAGAAGTCAAAGAGACAGGCTGAAAAGCAGTTGGTGATGGTCAATTGAATGGAAATAATGAGGAATAAGGGGACCAAGAAAAAGTAGGGCAGAATGTGTTAATGTTTCACCAGCTTCTTTATGTAGCTTGACTGAGAGTTGCAGTTACAGATATAGAATGGGCAAAATGTGAGCAGTCACTTGTGAATATCAGTTAATAAACAGGTGTATAGTGGACGCAATATATCTTTTGGCAAAATATTTAAATTTGGATTGTATGAGAGCAAACAGAGCAAGAATATGTAATGGCGACGCCTGACTGTGGCCAGGTAATGGCCATTCTATATTGTCAGCTCACCACAAGAGTTAAATCTCTAGCGATAATCATACCGGTATACCTATTTACTATCACTCGAGTCCACGTTTGCGACTGTATAACGGTAATTACCATATGTATGCCCACAAGGCTGAGCACTGGCACATGTGCCCTTACATTATTATCGCTTATTCAGTAAACGGATACATTTTACTCACAGAATGTATGAGTTTTACCCCTTGACCAATGAGCTATGTCAGAAAGTCCACAATCAAGACTACGACCTTCAAAATACGACAAATGAAGCATGGTTACTGCCAACATGGTTATTGATCGTTTCATTATTCAATTGAGCACCCTGATGGCAGCAGAGAAGAGTTCAGCACCAATTGACAAATGAGACGCATCGCCGACAATGACGACAATTATCACGAATACAGGATTTGACCTTATCAAGAAGAGAAATCAAATACCATTCCTACGAGTCCATTGGCTGTGATCATCAGCCAGAGAAGCTACAATGAATGGTATGCATCCACTGCAATGACGATGATAATCACAATTACAGGATTCGACCCTACCAATCAGAGAAATTGAATACCATTCCTACAAGTCAATTGAGCACGATCATCAGTTGGAGAACCTACAATCCATGGCACGATCTTACCCCTGAATCGACAATACAGAGAACCAAAGGCGAGGTCAACAGACAATTGCGAGTCAGCACACCCTGTATACTTACAACTCAAGCAACCTCAAAGCAGCCTGGAGGACAGCAAAAACTACATTAGCAATTGGGAGTCTCAGAATGGCGGCGATAACAAATGCAACTTCCAACCATTCATCTCTGAACCTGCGGAAACCACATCCAGCTATTCTAATAATCACAACACTCCCAATTCGGGGAATTCAAAATAGGGCAAGTCCAGTATGCGCTGTGAAGGCAGCTGTGCCAACTATAAACAGCACCATGGTTTTTAAAGGAAGTCTACCAAAGCCAAAAGGCAAACCGGCAATGCACTCGGTGCAGCAGTAGAAACCTCCTCACCATATTTGCATCATTGGATGCAATATAACTGCGCCGAATCACCTTAAAATCAAGAGTCACTCTGGAAGGTCGGGCTCTGATGTGCAGCCAATGTCTATATGGCACACTGAGACCTGATTCGGCACATATCATCCATGAAGTCCTTGTATGAAATATACATGGCAACATGCAGCGAGTCAAAGCACAAATCGACTGCATTGCAATGAGCATCTGTGTATCACCGAGCCTACTTAGAAAACTCGAGCAACCATATGAACCAGCATTCACCTTTACCCTGGCCCAGTGATGATGTCTGTAAAGGAGAGCCGACAGGCAAGTCTCTTGGTTCAGTATTTTGAATAACTTAAACCGGTGGACAAATTGGAGGTTTTAGTTAGTTGGTCCAATGAAGGTATATGTCCTAGTCTTGGGCTTGCCATGGCGAGAAACCCGGAAACCGACTGGAGCAAAGATTGATTGACAGCGCTATGAATGCCAAATGGATTGCAACAGGTGAAGATTCCAGAAGCAGATCACACAAGTCCTCTGCCGGAACATGGTGAGGGGCCCAAGATACATACGTCCTGCTACCACATTCGATCATCTCTGAGCTAGTGAGGAAGTGGTCGAGGCATTCGCCATATGACTTGGAGAATGTCAAGGGTTGCTGGAAGCATCACTGGACGGCATCACTGTAGGTGAGTGAAACCAGAGGATGCTGGACACGTGAACAGAAGCAGCGGCGGCAGTTGCGGAAGAAGAGTGATACAGTGACAGTGCTTGAATGACTGTGACCAGCTCGCCGAGACATAGAGGGAAAAACTGCACAATGGGGGTGGTCTATTGTGACGAACTGTCTTATCCAGCCAACCCATGACCCCTACCCATTTCCACTCCGCCAAAGCATGCTACAATGCAGAATGCAGACAAGGCTAATTAGAATAGGAACAGACATAGTTAACATGGAGATGGTAGCAGATGATGGGGGTCGCATTCCAGCTCAATATCAAGATTGCACAATATCAAGATTTGTCATATCCTCGTGAAATACAAGGACTATGTGGACGTATTCAGGAAAGATATGCCAACTCTTGCACTACACCTTTCAGGGCATCCAAAGGGAATTGGTGAGGAAGAGCAGTTCTAGCTCGAGAAGTATAGGCAGAGGGAGGAAATGACAGCGTATCTGGCTGTGAGGAACTACACAAATTGGGTGGATCTGTGAAATCTCGGAACAGAGCTAGTGGGACCTAGAGCTGGGAAAGATAGAGTTCAATACCGCCTGCCGCAGCACCAGAAGTATTTGCGAGAAAGAACGATGACAGACTGTGGCTGTGTAAGTACTACCAAGCTCTCCATACAGCCCAGGAGTGCCTATCACCTGATCTGAATCAAGAAAGATGACAAGTACAAAACCGTCGTACGAGTAGTATTGCCAATGGTTCCGGACCGTCACTTTGGCTGCAGGTATAGGACGGAACCAAACACCCACCAAAGTGGCGGTCCCGATCGTCAATAGACCAGAACCATCGATTTGGATACGGATCCATAAATATATCCCTGCCCATCTGAATTGGGTGGGTTGTCAGTAGGTAGTCCAGCCAGTCCAGCAGTAAATACATATAACACTCATTCTCAGCATGGGGCAGTGACTGTGTTGCTTGCTCTTTGGGTGATAAAGACTGCAAATATATAGGTTACAGATAACAGTGATCATATCCCTCTCCAATTACCTTCCTTACATTACCAAAAATTGTTCGCTCTCTGTTGACGCTCCATTTTCGGTGATAGTGACATCAACACTAAGCATATTACCTCCAAAGGCGGGCAATACATCGATTATGGGTAAATGCTGTAGCACAGCCTTTGGATTATGCAAGATGCAACACCCAAAATTGTTGATGCTCTGTTGACACTCTGTTGACGCTCTGTTGATGCTCTGTTGATGCTGTGTTGATGCTCATTTTTAGGTGGTAGCGATAGTGGCACTAATCTTGTTGTTTATAAAAGTGGCGAATGCTTCAATTATGCATAAATGTCATTGTGCAGCCCTTGGATTATACTAGATGCAACACCCAAAATTGTTGACACTCTGTTGATGCTCTGTTGACGCTCATTTTTAGGTATAGTGACATCAACACTAATCATATTGTCCATCTAGAAGGCCAATACTATAAATAAGCGTAAATGCTGTAGCACAGCCCTTGGATCCTGCGTAATGCAAGACCCAAAATTGTTGATGCTGTGTTGACGCTCTGTTGACACTCATTTTTAGGTGTAGCGACATCGACACTAACCATATTGCCCATAAAGGCAGCCAATATTTCGATTATGGGTCAACTGTTAGGAGGGTGCCTATTCCTTAAGTATACGTACTTATGCTTGGCCCTAGATTCTAATTCTTAATGTTCCCATTCTTCGGGAAAGGTGCAGTTCCTTTTTCTAATCTTTTCCAACGGAAACAATCTAGTGTCTTATGGCTTCCCTTCCTTTCACATGGCCAGGTACAATACTGACACTGTCCCGCTGCTTTCCGCTGTTTCAACTCGGAAGGGTCAATCCCTTCCGTCTGGGTTTTATGATGCTTAACAGGGTTCTACTTCCTCCTAACTTGCTTCCGATTCGTGTTGGAATTCGTATTGCTTCCCAATCGGCTGCGTGATCCGGTATTTCCAGCAAGTTCAATCCGCTTCTTTTCTGATTGCTGTAAGAAATCCTTGCAGTCCTTGATTATCATATCGTGACGCTCAATCTCACAAGTATCCAATGGAATACAGCTATCCGCTGAGTCTGATGAATCATAGGCAATGACAATCTCAGCTTGTGTTTGAAAATTATCGATATGTATTACCAATCCTTGATATAGCCCTGTGAGTGATGCTAGCCACCGAACACAATGAGCTGGAAATAAAAGATGTCGTTCTCTACAGAACAATAAGATCTTTTGAGGTCCGTAAACAATGACGTCATTATCAGTTTCAAAAGTTATCATCATCCGTAAATGCTGATTGCGATGGATGATACTGATCAAGCTGCGGGGCTGCCGCTACAAAAAGCTAATCGATTTAGGTATGTATAAAAATAGATGTAGGTATCATAAAAACGCAATAATATTTGAGATCGTTCTTCGCTGGTAGGTATTGTTTGACATTCACTGCTAGAGCTTCTTCTTTCCATTGCAGGAACAATGTGATCTCTTTATAGTCATGTTCGAGGGTTTGTACACCTGTACATCCATGATATGATTTAATCGCTCCTGTTAGCATTGTGTTTCTGCATCTTACATTCTAAATGAATACGCCTAGTAGAGATTGCCACGAATTCCCTCAGGTTATCGTATTCATGCAGATGATGTATTAAAGCATTATGCTCCTGATAAGAATCAGGCCACATCCACAAGATATTATGTCAGACAATTAATCAGATCATAACTTCAACTTGGACATCTTGCGACATGTATGGTTCGGTAATTGGAACAACTGATGGACATCTAGCAGTTCAGTGCTTTTCGCAAATTATTCCTCTCTGCAATGGCTAATTGGCTTGCATCATAGATTTAATCGGTGACCAACCAATACTAGGCAAAAGTAGTTTGAATGACAGGACACATAGTGCGATGCGATTGCAGTTCCGACACAATCCAATGTACGGGGATGCTTCTGGTCTCATTTCAACAGCCAATGCCATAATCTCTCAGTCACACCATGCTTAGGCCTAAACTCTTCTCTGTAACTGGGAACTGTCCAAATAATCCAACATCGCATAAGACATTGGGTTCGAGATTCCACATACTCACATATTGGCTATTGACTGTCTAGTCCAGCCAGTCAAAGTATTCCTCAGTATGCACATACAAATCACACCTATTATCTGGAAATGAATCTGGTTGAAAACAACACACTTGGCTGAAACAAGCTTCTTTCGATCTGGCAGTGTTGCTGCATCATCAACTCAGCTACCGTAGCATTTGCTTTCAATGAAACTGCTGAGCAATGATACTTACTTATCCAATTGAGACGTGTCCCACAATAACCCTGCTAAAAGATATTGTGACCGAAAGTTTTGAAATACCCCCCCAGAGTACGTGTTATGCATACTTCCTGACACACGTTCTGATGTATATACCCCTTGGGTTATTCAAAGTACTGTAGACACTATTAAGGGAGAACCCCTAACATAAACGCCATAGCACAGCCCTTGGATTATACAAGATACAACACCCAAAATGGTTCACGCTCTCTTGACTCTCTGTTGATGCTCAATTTCAGGTGTAGCAATATCGACACTAACAATATTGCTTAAAAAGGCAGCCAATACTTCGAGTATGGGTAAATGCTATAGCACAGCCATTGGATTATACAAGATGCAACTCCTAAAATCATTAATGCTCTGTTGATGCTCTGTTGACTCACCGTTGAAGCTCATTCTGAGCATGGGGCTGTAACCATGTCACTTTCACTTTTGCCTATAAATGCTGCTAATATGTTGTTTATGGATAACACTGAGCAAATCACTTTCCAATTAACTTACTTACATGACTAAAAAACGTTGATGCTCCATTGATGCTCATTTTCAGAATGGTGCTGTAACCGTGTCGCTTTCTCTTTTGCTTATAAAGGCTGCCAATACGTTGGTTATACATAACAGTGAGCAAATCGCTTCCCACTTAAGTTATTTACAACATTGAGAATTGTTGATGCTCCGTTGACGATCATTTTCAGAATGGGGCTGTGACTGCGTCGCTATCACATTTGCCTATAAAGGCTGCCAATACATTGGTAATGGATTACTGCAAGCAAATTGCTTCCCAATTAACTTACTCACAACACCAAAAATCGTTGTCACTGATTTTCAGCATGGGGCTGTGACCATGTCGCTTTCTCTTTTGCCTATAAAGGCTGCCACTAGATTGGTTGTACATAACAGCAAGCAAATCAGTTTTCCATTACCTTACTTACAGGACCTAAAATCGTTGATGCTCCGTTGACACTCATCTTAAACATGTCGTAACTGTGGTTGCTGGTCATTAAGTTTGTACTACTAATCATATCGTCATTATTGACCGCCAATGAATCATTTATACAAATACTCAGTTGCATCTAAAAGCTTTGTGGCCTCTCAATTTCTTATCTACTGCCACACACATTCTCTGAGTGATAAATAAAGTAGCAGTGACACTTTCCAGCGCTTTCAGCTGACAATTTACTGTATGTAGATTCTTATGCTAATTTTTCATTAATAAACCCTTATTTCGTCACTTTTCCTTATCCAGTTCTTTCTCCTCGATTTCCATTACCTACCAAAAGCGATTTTTAAAATCTTCACCGGGTGTACCAGGTCTGAGTGCATAGTGATACAGTTGGATGTATGGATAAATGAAATATGATGGGAGTCATTCATACAGTATTGCGTTATGCATTGACCTCTCCTTCTATGACTCATATGCCATCACTAACTCAAATACTGTTAATAAATTTTCTCTCCAATTCAAATTCTGCGTTCTCACTTATCCGGAAGTGGAAGGATGACGTCACATTAATCAATCGTCAATCAACTCAGTTTGGAGTCTAGAACTTTCATATGGCCCATATGACCCTTGTACATGCACAGACAAATTATCCTGTCTCACAATTTGGTCAATGAAATCAAATGAATGCTGACGCATAGCAAAAGTGGTACACCAATTGCTTTTCCTAACGATATATCATCAATAATCCCAATTTGCCCATCTAGTCTGCAGCCAACAAATCAGCGATTCCAATGTCTCCATCTGAATCCAATCACTGTATGGTAACTTGCCAGGGAGGCTATCTGCAGGGGTAAAAGCTTACGGGTTTAACATGATTCAATTTTGTAATTGGTGACAAATTGAGCACTGTGTTAGGTGGGAGAGATGATATGTATATGTGAGACTGGGGTGTCCCGGAAGCTAACCTCAATGACTACGTTCACACTCCATTGGCACTCAACATGAGAATGTAGCAGACTGCATGTCTCTGCTCATTTTGATTATAATGCAGCCAATAGAACTAACACAGGCAATGACGTACCAATGTTAATATTTTGAACAGAACAGTAGGATATCTGAATGCAACCATAAATAGAAAAACCTGAAAATGAGTACAAGAGCTTGAAACCAATGGGTCTAGCCAAAACTGGTAAAACCCATGGGTTGACAGGTACAGGTATGGGTTTGGCCTGCCAAGATACACTGGGTCAGGTAGTTGAACAGGTTTGGAATCAAACCGAAATATTTTTCCAGTCCACACCCGGTCTGTTGGCAGATTACGCAGACCCATTGCGAATAGTAGATACAAGCACCGAGTCATGCTGTTCAGGTTAACGAATGCACTCGCGACCATACTACCCAGCTACAACACCAAATAGAGAAGATACGTCGTCGACAGAGCAACGACAATTAAGGAGAGGGATAATCCTACCAGAGATGCCAGAATGAAGGATCACAGTGCACTTAACGGCAGAGAAGTCCAGTGGTGATACATGCACCCAGAGAGTGGGTATAACCATAACAGAAGAATCAACATATACACCTAGCATCCGGAAGATGATAAGTCCACATAGAAAATTCACAGCCAAAGCCAGAAAAGACGTCGAAATGTCTAGGCAAAGCAAGTGGCAACACGAAGCTAGTCGAATTACGAAGCAAGTTGAAACACCAAGCAGCTCAACAAGAAAACCCAAAGCAAGTGGAAAAATGATACGACAGCAAGTGTAAAAATGAGATGAAAGCAAGTGGAAAATGAGAGAAAGCAAACCAAGTCGAAACCCTCTGAAATCCAGAGACAAAGGCTGCCAAAAGATGCATCAGTCAACAAAGATCACCAAAAGTTTGCCTAGCCACATTGGTAATCAACAATGGATTTGAGTCTAGGTCGTCGGTGGAGCAACAAACTTCAAAAGAGGGTGATAGCCGGGTCTATACAATAAAGGCTACCATGAAGACCACCAAGAAGTCAACCAAGATTCTACTAAAGCCACCAATTAAGAGCAACTATGAAGTCGACCGGATGGTCACCAAAGTGGACCTCATCAGATGATTACCAAATCAAGATAAATCTACAAGTCAATGCCAAGTACCAAGGCCTACTGGGTGCAAGATATACTCTATATAGCATGCGGGAACACTGCATGAAGGCTCAAGAGAGTGCAGGAGCGCTCGAACTTGGTACGTATAATGATTTTAGAAAAGCTTACATGTTAGATGTCCACACTTGAACTTGACGCAACTACCATGATGCTATTGACTTATACAATCAATGATCACCGAAGGCTACATCTGATGCCGGCAGTGGAATCTCCCATCGATGCCAGGATATGAGCGGATGTTCTACCACCCTGATGATTACGACAATGACCTACACCAAGATATTCAATCTATGGAAATGATTGTCATTGGAGCATGGGTTAGGAAGTCGAGATATGGAGATGCGATCACTTTTGGATGTTGTCTTGTGTCTCTCTTCTCTTCTTCTCTTCTGTGGATCTCAGGCCCGTACAAATAGCGTCAGCATGGGTTTTTACCACCTGCTAATGGATGTGGAGTTTCCCCATGCACTAGATCTGCTGACAGGTCGCCATTGAACTTTGCCAATCGGTAGCTGGTCTTATGATTTCGTACTAGTCCATATGCAGCAGGAATGTATAATACTTTCTTCCCTTTCCTCTCCTTTTCTCTTGTACAGTTTATGCAGCCCAGGAGGTCTGCACCTAAGGAGGGGGATAATGTAATGGCAAGATGTGACTGCGGCCGGGTAACAGCCATTCTATATCGTTGGCTCACCATGAGACTTGAATCACTAGCGATAATCTTACCTATACATGAATTTACTTTCACTCCAGTACACGTTTGCAACCATATACCTTCAAATACCATATGTATGCCTACAAGGCCAAAAGCTAGCGTATGTCCCCTGACAGAATATTATTGCACTTGGCATTGCCACAGGTCCGAGACTCAATCTGTCAGAAAGACAATCAATAAGATCAAATCATTATAAAAACAATTACTAATGGCAGCAGATGTTGAATGGACAATCCTTTGAAATGTGCGTTAACGGAGCATCAACGGTACTGTTAGCAACACTTCCAAATTGGCGGTTCAGTTCCGGGTCCGGGTTGGAACCGAATTGGAACCATTGCAACAGGTTTTACCCTATCAAAAACCCAAACCGCATGGAACCTGCAGTTTTTTGGGCAGTTCCACATTTTAGCAAACTCAGTTCTTTGGCTACAATTAAGTATTTGAGTTGTGATCGTATCACATTATGATATATATGTAAAAGGTGCAGTTTTAGATGCTCTTCCTGTTAGGGGTTCTCCTCTAACAGAGTCTATGTAATCTGAGATAACCAATGATGGGTACTTGTTGTAACCTTCAGGTTATCAGCATGCATAACACATGCCCTAGGCATCCTCGGAACATCAGTCACAAGTGCCTTCAACGGGGCAAGAGTGGGACTCGTCTGGATTGAATAAGCAAGTCTCATTGCTTAGTGGATTCATTTAAGATGATGCAGCTGTGTTGCCATAGCGCAGAATTCGTCCAGCTGTGCGCATAGTTTTCAATCAGATTCAATTCCAGACACTAGCGAGATCATGTCTGATCAGATAGAGCAAAGGAGTTTGCGCCACAGACACGGCAGTCATCAGCCTGAGCTATTACTGGGCATCTTACACCCAATCTCTGATGTGAGGTTGGTTACTGGGCATTCCCTGGCCAAAGAGAATAGTTTCGGCCTAAGCACGGTGTGACTGAGAGATTATGACGTTGGCTGTTGATATGAGGCCTGGAGCATCCCCGCACATTGACTTGTGACGGAATGGCAACTGCAACAATACGACTTGCCTTAGAATGAATGCGTATGTGTCATTTAATCTACATTGGCATAGTATTGGTGTGTCGCCAATTGAATCTATGACGCAATCTTACTATAGTATTGATTTGCGGAAAGCGCATTCTGACTGAGTACAGATATGTGTTCCAATTACCGAACATACGAGAGCAAGAAGTCCAAGTTGACGATATGATCTGATATATGATATCGTGCAGGTGTGGCCTGATTCTTATCAGGAGTGTAACGCATTAATACTTCACCGGCATGAACACAATAACCAAAGGGATTCGTGGCAATCTCTACCATGCGCATTCATTTTGAATGTAAGATGCAAAGCACATTGCTATCAAAATCATGGATGCGAAATATGGGTGAGCATGCGTAACATCCCGAGAAGTTTCTATAAAGAGGTCACATTGTTCCGGCAATGAAAAGAACAAGCTCTAGCAGCGAAACAGTCAGCAATACCTACCAGCAAAAGAAGACTTTTATTTATTATTGTGTTTTCATGATACCTATATTTATTATTATTATATATATAAAATCTATTAGCTTTCTGTAAGCAGCAGCCCTGCACCATTGATAAAGTATTATACTGCAAATGACGATTACCTTTGAGAATGACAACAATGTTATTGTGTACACTCTGGAGGAGATTATATACCATGCTAGAAAGAACCAGTATATCTTTTTGGCCCAGAGCATTTGGTGAATATCATCGATTATAGGGTTCCAGCAAGGATTGATCATACACATCGATAATTTGCAGAAGTGCACTGCTATTACCAATTGCCGTACTCAAGACATTTCGACCTAAACACCTATTGCTAATTTGAAAGTTCGAGACAACATTGTGGTACAAGAAGTGTCTACAACGCCACAGGACATTCAAGAGGAAGATAGATTCAATATAGTACAAACTCATATTCATCCTGGCAGGATCAATCATATCCAGGATCAAAACGAGATCTGTTCAGAATCAGGTCAATTGGATTCAGTACTCCGGGAAACAGAAAAGTTCATTTCGAAGTCATGGAAAGAGCGACAGATTTTCGCTTCCAAGAATAAGCTTGCTGTGCGACATAAGACAAGATCTGGCATGGTTACTTTTAATCCTCTAAACAAAACACAACGGAATCGTTTGCAAGCAATCTCTACGGATACATTACAAACATACATTAAAAATATAATCTAGGGCCATTTAAAGTACCTATACTTAGGTTGTTCAAACCCCCCTAACACTTTCACCTCCTATTCTCCAATTTGCGATCCGATCACTATTTGTCAAGTCGCTTCGAAAAATGCTTCATTTTGGGCGTTATTTCACAGCAACTCAACGAATACTGATCGGATCGCAAATTGGAGAATGGGTGGTGAAAGAGCATCTAAAACTGCATCTTTTACATATATATCATATTGTGATACAATTAGTGTTAGCAACGGTTCCAGTTTTGGACCCGGCGGGTAATATAGGTCTGCGTGGCAACGGCCTTACCCCATCAAAAATCGACGATTTTTTAAGCGAACCATCACTTTAAGGCCACAAATATTAATT
>Ga0307514_10001070_pt1 | contig 38813 bp, 29 predicted proteins | sample 16_EM_MG_FD_203088 | JGI IMG/M metagenome (GOLD analysis project Ga0307514, IMG submission 203088) | Populus trichocarpa ectomycorrhiza microbial communities from riparian zone in the Pacific Northwest, United States - 16_EM | ecosystem: Host-associated > Plants > Roots > Unclassified | place...
CTACCGGATGGCCGTCTGTGGCCGGAACTATCGACAACACAGACAAAAGACCTGCAAAAGTGGCAGGGAGATAGTCATGCAGGAGAGCGGTGCAGCTACTCGGCGGGGTAGGGCAGCGTAGTATTGGCTGATGTGGGTGAAGGGGCACAGCGGAGTACGCGGAAACGAAGAGGCAGACAAAATGGCAGGCACGATGGTGGAAGAGGGGCGGCGTAAGCAGACAAGAGGGGTGGCCACACCGGCGGGTATAAAGCAAGAGTTCCCAATATACCCAAAGGCTCCGGCACACTTGAACTGGTCCGCGAGAGGAGTGAGGGGGTTGGTGTATATGGTCACGGATAAAGGACCGCAGCGGCAGTGGCTCTGGGAAATAGGGAAGTGTGAAGAACAGTGGTGCGTGTGTGACGGCTGGACACCACAGAATGCCGCACATTTGATGGAGTGTCCGTGGGTGGGGGATGGAAAGGGGAGGCGAATGGAGATGCTGTGGGGGGATGAGAAGTGGTGTGAGGCGGCGGCGGATTTTATCATGTAAATATACACGTAGCGGAAGGGGCAGGGACCGGCCTGTGTGGGAGAGAGAGGCCACCCGGTTTACCGGGAGCTGCGGTCCATCGCCATATTCTATATAGGATAAATGCGATTAATGATTCTTTAAAAAAAAAAAAAAAACCTCCACCCATGGAAGACTATGGGCGCATCCCAAACAATATTCCCTTTACTCTTACTCCTATCCCCACCAATCCTTCCTTTGCTGATTACATTGTCATGCCCAATCATGGGCAGCACCCCTATACGCTCAGCTACCTCTGCTGAGGTCTTTCCATGACTTCAACGCTTACCCAAGACCATAACCATGTTCCTGATCCACCGAAGGTACACTAACTAACTAGCTCCAGTAGGTCCCGCCATTGCTTTGCATATGGTCTTAATGGAGCTACCAATCTGGCAGTCTTAACCCACCTGCCCGAAATATATATGTAAGCATGGTACTATATCATATATATTGGCCCGGGTCACGTGTTCCAGATCAAGGATACCCTATATAGCTATCAATGAACTATCAATTATGCTTTTTTGAGGTATAACACCAACCCCTTTAGTTGTTTGTAAATTTGTACCCGATATCCTAGCCTCGTCTCTTGAAACTTGAAATTAAATTAAATTAAACTCGAATATATGATATGGCCCTGCTAGTGTTACCTAGTAAAAGAGCTTGTATCATACATACCTACATCCAGTCCCATGTCCTCAGTTTCCAAACAGTTTCTGCAGGGATCTGGGCGTAGGTTGGTACTGTAGGTTGGTAGGTTGGTACCGTAGGTTAGTACCGTAGGTCAATATCCTAGTTCTTGGCTGTCATGTCGATCAATACAAGGCCCAATCAAGGCTCTCGACAGGGGGATCTGTTGCCTATCGCAGCAGAAGTAAATGAAACTATGCAGACCGGTTACCCATCATAGCGATAGCTACCTAAACGTTGCTAGTTTTAGGAGATAGATATACCAGTTCATTAACTACGTGTCACATTCCCCGATAGAACAACTCGTTATTTTGAATACATCACCCGAAAATCCGTTCTATTAGGTACTTATTGCCTGCTACACATATCCGCCCCAACAAAATTGGTAGGAAAAAAAAACAAAGAATTTGAAAAGCGAGGAAACATGCTTGTCAGGATAAAACATTATGTGCCGAAAAAAAAACCTAGCAACCACAGTAGAGTATATATGGAAATGGTCCACCAACTAAAGAATTTGGCCAAGTCAGAAAAGAAAAAGAAAACCAGCAGAATGTCATTCCCTTATTCTATAGTCTCTATGCCTCGATTGAATCACCCCCTCCCTTCCATGTCCCATGCCCATTCCTAACCTCAGAAAGCACAAACTAGAATAGCCAAAACTTCTTCTTTCTCCCCGCCTGAGTACCTTGGGTATACCCCTCCTCAGCAATATTCGCCTCACTCACAATCTTCAGGAAAATATCCTCCAGACTGGTCTGGGCAACACTGTAATACTCTAGGCCCAACTTCTCCTTGTTCTCCTCCAGTGATGCAAACGCAGAACTGACTCCTCCCTTTGCCTTGATAACACCCACACCGTCTTCGATGGGACCAGTTTCTCTTGAGCTATCAGGTGAGCGCAAGTGCGCAGGGACGCTGAACCTTATCTGACCATGGAAACTCTTTTCCTCAACTTCTGCTCCGTCAAATGTCCCCAGGATCCAGCGTTTCACGTTGTCAATTTCTTCCGGAGAACTGTTTGGTGCCGATTTCAACACTAGATGGATATGGTACTTATCGCCATGGGTGCGGTGAAGGTAATCACCAGTCCCAAGCGCCAACATTCGTTTAGCCAGTATTCCAACGCGGGAAGCGAGAGCGTCAGCTTCCTCCATAGAGTGTGTGGTGAGAATGAGACTTCGTCCTGGTACGATAGCTGCAAGTGTCTTCCACATCACACGCTTTGAAGCAGCATCCATACCCGACGAGGGTTCGTCAAGTAATACCACTGTCGGATTACCCATAAGCGCAATACCAAGAGACAATTTTCGCTTATTACCACCCGAAAGCGCAGCAGCCATCCGTTTCCCATAAGGCTCTAACCCAACGGCTCTCATGACTTCTTGAACATTGTGTTCGATATCTTCCACTCCTCTTGCCCTTGCGTAAAACCGTAGGTGCTCAAGGACCGTCATTTGATCTATTGCATCGAATTGAGGACACACACCCAAGTGGGCTCTGGCCCCCGCGCGGTTCGAGATCACGCTGATATTCTGCACAAAGATATCGCCATCATCCGGTTTCATATCACCTCTGATTATGTTGATCGTGGTCGTTTTTCCGGCACCGTTTGGACCAAGCAGCGCAAAAACCTCACTACGAGGCACCCCAAAGGTGACGTTGTCGACAGCAAGATTCTTGCCAAACTGCTTTGTGAGATGCACAACTCGGAGTCCATCATTGCTAGAAGTGACACGAGTGAGCTCACGCGTGATTTCAGCCTTCTCAACAATGGCCTCTTCACTCTTTCTTGAAGGCTTTCGGCGAAGTTTATGTCCAAGCCCCCACAAACCGCTGTCGGACCAGAGGAGAACACCAAAAAGCAATAAGCATTGGGCAATGAGATACACAATAGGCCCACCGTACAAGAGCAGCTCTCCAAGATCAGTTTTCACCTCTTTGTCTTTGCATAGAACCTGGAAGCTGTTCAAGCTCACAAACAAGGCTTTCACGAGGCTACCAACGGGACTGACGGATGAAATACCCCAATGAACCTGATTAATGAGGGTATCAACCTTGGGTACTGGTGCATACGTCAAGGTAACCATGTATCCGATGAGGTATATCAAGAACATACTTGCCTGTCCACCTGCTGCAAATGCAAATGCTGATAGTTGCGTGCGTGAGAACAGCGAGATGACATATGATAGAAGGATTGATGCAAGCCCATAAAGAAGCATAACCAGGTAAAGGTAGCCTAAGCCATACCAAACATCATAAGAAGTAGCAAAGATGATAATTGCGACAGTAGAGGTGAGCAGCACAGAAGTGAAGTCAAACAGCAGATAGGCAAACCACAATGGCAAGGGCCGGACACCATTGGAGTAGTGCAAAGCACGAACTTGACGGACTCTTTCGATGGTAGGGTAGAGGGCGAAGAATGCAGGGAACACAGACATGGCCAGCCCAAAGTAGACGATGAATTGGAGTGCACTCAATTGAGACTCCTTCATACAAGATTAGTGGGTTTGTTTTCCAGGCGTAAAAGAAAGGGGGAACTTACAGCCCATGGGAAAGGTAACAATTGATAAGTCATCGATATTGGGGTATTTCCCAGGATACTATCAGCCAAATTCTGCACAATCAACCCATTCTGCAGCCTATTTTCCCATGGCCCGTTGCCCTGGAATGCAAAGACTGGGGTACCAGCTTCTGGTATAAAAAAACCACCAGGCTTAATATGCGCAAAACCGGTATTAATCTTCGAATTGAAATCGTCGAGGGTATTTACAACTTCAACCATGCCAGACAACGAGGATGGCGAGGACAATGACCCTCCGGTACTGTTGGGGAATAAACCTCCAGCTAGTCTCAAAAGTTTGGGGAGAACACTCTGAGGACCAACAACGATCTTGAGGTTTTGAGCTGTAAACTGAGATAAGTCGATCTGGTCAACATCCCATTCACTGAAGACATCGTCTGGCTTGCAGCCAGCCTTACTGTGACCTTTAAACAGTACCATCGTTATCCCAGCTGTAATTATTGGGATAGCAATAGCTGCCAAGGTGGGTAACATATTTCGTCTGAGAATGGTAAACCTTTTTCTGTACATCACCCACGTTTGTTTGAAAACTCCAAGCTTCCTGCCTGGGTATAGATCAACTCCCTCTTTACCTGCCGATGGTGGGCCTCCAGGGCCGTACGCTTCGAGCATGGAATCTTCAGCCACCCTCAAGAATACGTCCTCTATGGTGGGTCCGTTGACATGGTATTCCTCGATGCCATTCTTCTCTAGCTCTCCGATCAGTCTTCCGGCGCTCTCAGAATCGGGGATATTGTAGACTGTTTGGTCGTAAGACCTATTTGTAGATACTCCGAAATCAGGTGCATCTTTGATAGTGCTGACGCGATATCCACCGCCCAGTTTTGCCTTCAACTCGACCGAGGAGCCCTCAGCCTTGAGACTCCCCTTTGACAGGATGGCAATGTGATCCGACAAGAGGTCCGCTTCGTCCAAGAAATGAGTAGTGTGAATAATCGTGCATCTTCCTCTGGCCTCTAAAATGATGTCCCAAATTTTCCTCCTTGACAAAGGATCCAAACCCGAAGAAACCTCGTCGACTGCGCAAATGTTGCTACCACCAGTGAACATGATTGCCAATTGCAATTTCCTCTTTTGCCCACCGCTAAGTGTTCTGGCCTGAGCTTTGCGTTTCTGCTCCAAGTCGCAAGCACGAATGAGGTCATGCAACACGGAAGTGCTATCACCACTACATTTTATCTTGTTCCAGATTTTGACGTGCTCTTCAACGGTGAGGTGTTCCCATAACACGTTCTTTTGCGGACACACTCCAATGCTGCCCTCTCTATCAACCGTGATTGTACCACTAGTAATCTTTGCGAGCCCAACAATACTCTCCAAGGTAGTTGTCTTTCCAGAACCGTTGGCTCCTAAAAGCCCTACCACACTGCCCTTTCGAACGCTGAGGGTAAGATCATTAACTGCAACAACAGTCTCCTTCTTCTCGCTCTTCCTCATGAATATTCCACCATGTCTGTCAAGAAAACTCGGGGAATAGATTTTCGAAAAACCTCTGATCTCAACTGCATTGTCTGGTGTGCTAGTCTCGTAAGCCCTTCCGGTCCCACTCACCCCGTACAGATATTTCTCGATCAATAGCGCCACGAATGGATAGCCCACAATCTGAATGATGAAAAAGATCCAAAATACTATCCCTGGGAGGTCCCACGGATTCCCGGGTGCTGCTTTCAGGAGATTTGCCGGGAGGTCGATTCGCTCGAAGCGTGCGACGATCACGATGAAGAACAAATAGTTCACAGGTGGGAACAGGAGAGCTAGAACGGCGATCCCTCCGGAGCTCAACTTCGAATGGAAAACCTGTCCAATAATACCCAATATAAGGGATACAATTGTAACTGTGATACCAGAGAGTTGCGCCTTCTTAAAGAATGCTGCCCCGACCAGTGAGAAAGAGGATAATGACAAGCCCACCAGAATATGATGGACTATGAGGATTCCCCTACTCGTGTTTGCAAAGACTGCACCAAGGACGATACCGAGGACAACCCAACCGGGAGCGTAGATGATGTCGAAAGCAACATGATACGAGAGCAGGCGTGCGATATTAGAGCCACCCATAGCTTCAATCAGCTGTGAGAGTCCCAACTCCCGCTCCATCACCATGAAGCCAACCGATTGATACACAATCCCGATGACCCCAATCAAGAATGCAACACCTAGGGCATTGATAATTGATCCATGGTATATCCTTCGGATTTCTGCCTTACGCTCTTTCTCTGTCTGATCGGTATACATATATTCTTCTGGGATACTCGGACTACTGTTATTGGAGACTTTCGCAATTGCAAAGTCGAGTGCGTGCTGTAATGGGAATAGCCGTGTTTGAATGTCGTTGTCATGGTTGAGTACTGATATGACCCGTCCCAGAGATAAATCCGAGCGGAGTGTATAGTTCCAAACTGCATCCATCCCTTGCACCTCGTAGTTGGGATTCTCTGGCGAGGAATGGAAGACCGCAACCGAGTAGCATTCGCTAGCCCCCCTCAAGGATTGTTTACAGATTGTCCCAAGCTCCGACTCATCTTTCATGATCCTGACATCCTTTCCTGCTGCAAGAAGTGGTTTTGACAAAGTGTCAATGACCTTTTGAACATCACCGACTAGTCCATTGTTGATCAAGACCAAACGCATTCCTCCCACCTCATCGATGAGTTGCTTGACCTGGGCCGGAGAACCTATACCAAAATCCGCTGGTGGCCTAAATAGATTCCTTGCGGATGATATAAAGGACATGAAGATCACCGGTAGTAAGAATGCTCGAACCCATGTTGAGAAGAAAAACCGGACTGAGGCGATAAGGAGCGTCTTCTTCGTGAGAGCCCATGTCTGACGGAAAAATTTGGCCATGACTGAAGGAGAGGTTGGGGATATCTATCCCCTTGGGTGACTGCGTTTTGTCGTTCTTGTTTTGCAATTATTAGGACCTGTTTATTTCGGCTTTGGCGGTTTCGAACCCGGGGGGTAGTTAAATGCGGTAGGCTACAGCTCTTCCTAACAAAACAGTCAGCAGGTTGCCCTCACTTATATATTGCCCGTTGATGTAACGTGAGTACTTAATGGAGGGCACCCAATGATGCAGGGGTGGGGGCAGTGTGCTGCGCCCATGCTCTTCACTTTAAGCGAATGAATGTCTCCGCCTACCTAGTAATCTTCGAAATGAGACGGTTCTCTCGGTCGTCATACCGTATGGTCTCCAGGGCCAAGACCCTGGCAGTGTCCGTAAGTGGGTAAAATAAGATAGGGCCCAACGGCTGTGGGTGCGGGGGGTGCGGGAATGCTCCCGACGCCTCGGGGGCTGAATGACATGAACCAGACGATATTGGTACTGAATGTGGATCGGTTAGGCGGCTAGCTAGGCATACCCTCAGACTTACCCGTATATATGATACAAATTAATTGCAAGAACCACATGACAACTGGCAGTTTCATACTCTAAATCTCACGGTACTCAGCGCCGAAGAATGAGCCTTTGCCCCCATTTCAACAGCCAGGCTTTACCTCCTCCAAGTATCGCTAATATGCCTTGCCCTGGTCGAGTCCATTGAAGGATTCACCGACATCCAACATCCAACTGCAGCCTCCCGTGAGGCATTCCTCACTAGACGTCTGGTATCTGCTCTTCTGCACAATTTCCCACTTGCCCTTCCATCTACCTAATAGTAAGTAGTACCAAAGTCAAGATTTGATGGTGGTTCCGGAATCGGAACAATACTTTTGGATGGGCCTGCGGCGCAATTCGCAAGGTAAGACTAAGACTGATGTCTTCATGTCGTGCAACCGATATGAGGCGAGAAATTTGACACATCCGGCTAGGTACATTAAGAGTCAACATAGCCAGAATCTATATATTGTTACACATTGCATACGCGTTGTTTTGCCTGACAGCGTCTCTTGGCGATCCAAGACAAATCGAATGCTTTTTGCACACCCACTACAGTATTGGAGTTTCTTTAGAACAACTGGTGAACGTTTATGCCCAGCGCACGCAATACATACGAGGCAAAGGAAGTGATCAATGCTACAAGGGCCTTCAGTCAGGTCCAGAGGATTCTTGAATTCGTGGATGGAAATTAATGCAACTTTTACCACAGTACCTATCATCGCCCCAGTGGCTTGCCACTCTAGCCTGATCTTGGCATTCACTGTGATTCATAGAGTACTAATTATAACTAACTTGGGTGCAGATATCCAAAGATGCCTGTCAATAGTCCAATCAGACTAACCAATAACGGCAGCTTGGGTGTGAGAGATTAAATATGATGCCATGGGCGTATGATACGGTAGATACGTGACTTACTATATGTATGTGTGGTATCATACAGTTGGTATACCATAGTACTTAGGTATGTATGGTATCATACAGTTGGTATATAGTACCGGTAGTTACTTTGACGCGGGTAAACAACCGAGTCCAGAATCTGGAGAACATACGGAGTAGTAAGTAGCCTTTAATATGCACGTGCACACCATGTTGGACAAACGCTAAGCTACAGTGGTGTACAAAACAAGCTGCAATACGGGTAGATCTTGAGTAGAAAGCTGACGTATTCCATCATCAACATTCCGCGATGACTCGTATTCTGCTGGCCTTGTAGGTGTAACAAAGGCAAATCATCAGCTGCCAACTCTTTGCTATTTTTGGAACTCGCTGATATACAGGAGAAACAGTCAACGCCTATACAAGTATACAGAGGTGCAGAGTATTGATGGCAGCCTTGATGCCAAGAAAGATATAAAAAAAGATTTGCATCCAACAAGTGATCCCTCAATCTTAACAATTGCCAACGACACCTGGAATCGGAAGGTGGGCTGGATAATAGTGCTTGCTTGGTGCTTTCTGGCGGAGCAAGAGCTATGGTTAATGCTGCAATGCAAGATTCAACCCGTATACCGGCAATGGATTGAAGACACCTCTTGCTACGAGTGACGAATTTGTAGCATGTGAGATATACAGAGGCACTCGGGAATGGGTTGGGTGTAGAGGTGGCCATGACATGAAATTGTCATTACGGGACTTACCCTGAGATCGAGCACTTGGCAGGCACGATATATTCCCCTAATTTACATACGTTCTGACCTTGATGACTTGCACTGTGGGTATTGAGAAACTACTACCAGATACTTGTCATATGAATGTTTGGCAGTCTCGATTCTGAGGCTCGGGGCTTGGATATGTTTCCGGCTATCTACGGTTGCAATTGGGCAAGATCGAGGCAGGTATCTATGGTCACCCGGTTTCTTAATACCAAATAAGAACCAACTTCTGGAGGATTTGTCAATGCTGATATTGCTAGTCTTGTTCCTAATATTGCAACTCAGGGTGCAGCCGATCCAGCTATGAACCTGCAAGGGCGATGCATTGGGACACAGAAACAACGATGTTATAACCCCAGCAATACGAGCCAATCTCCTCCCATGCCTAAACACCCACAAAATGATCGCACTATCATCAAGTCCCCCAATCTCCATGACCGCTTCCTGTGACTAGCACCAGATCTAGCAACTGCTTAGAATTGAGCTGGGACATTATCTCCCCGCACAGTAGTGATGAGCAACGCATTCTTGGTGATTTCCTCCTTCTTTGCCTCTAGTTCCTGCATGTCCCAGTTGGCGCTGACGAATCGCCCACTTAGGTACGCTGCGTCGGGGGTGCTGAGGTACACGGTGACTCCTCCCGCCAAAGCCGCTACTCATGCTGTCAGCCTGTGTGGTCTTGGTGTGTAGGGTGGAACTTACAGGTATCCTCTGCGATAACTTTCCTGCCAGAGTACAATGGGTTTGTGGGCCCTAAGGCGTCCCACCATTGGGTGTTAACTCCACCGGGGTGGAAGGAGATACTGGTAATGTTGTCCTTCTCATGCTCTATTACAGTGCCTCCATTAGTCACAATTCATTTCAATGACGGCTTGCACGGGATATACCAAGGCGAATAAATTCCGACAACCTATTCAACGCAATTTTCCCAATCTGATACGCCGCCAACTCCTTCACAGAATAATAGCTCCCTATGCTGGAGGTATGAATGATCACACCCCCCTTCCCCGCATCAAGCGTACTCTGAATATAAGCCCTGGCCATTATATATGGCCCCTTCAACAATACCTCCACAGAGCTCCACCACTTTTCGACATTACTGTGCGCAATGTCGGAGAGGTGTCCAGTGATTCCGGCATTGTTTACGAGGATGTCTGCGCTGGTTCCACCGAGCTCTCTTTTGATTGTGTCAAAGAGATTTTCAACATCAGAGGTACTGGTGTGGTCGAGTAGTTGGGTATAGACGCGGGCAGAGGGGTTGATGGATTTGACAGAGTCGGCAGTGGATTGGAGAGCTTTGGTGTTTGAGCGCACTGAGAGGAAGAAGGTCGTAGCGCCAGCGTAGGCGAATTGTTCAGCAATACCCTACGCGCTCAATTGTCAGCCAATGAACTCCTGAATTGCAATGAAGGGAAGTGCGCGGCCAATATGGAGCCAGTGTCGTGGACTCACCTTGCCAATTCCCTCACTGGCGCCGGTGATGATAACAGATTTGCCAGCAGTGGCCTCCTTAAGCTTGGGGTTCTTGAGGGGATTGATAAAGTCATAAATGTCGTGATGGTCAAGTTTCTTGATAATAGTGGACATGTTTGCGGTACTGTTTCCTGGAGCAATTGGATAATGCTATTCTCTGCTATGCGTTGTATGTCGAGGTGAGTTTCGAGTTTCTGATGTAGGGAATTGAAGCGCGCCCTGGATGATTAAATACCCATTCATGATAATATTTGATGCCCATTGCAATACACCGGCCTTCACACTTCATCCTCACAGAGTTGGCCCCGGCTTCTCTCTCCTCCGTGGTATCTACATTAGTCAACATCAAGTTCGCCCTCAAGTCAAGTTGATTTATGCTAGGATAGGAAAGGTGTGGGATTTTATTGGTTGAGTGACATAGATATTACCGCATGTGGAAGGCACTGCAGCTTATTCGGGTATCGCAAGAAGAAAGCGGACTATGCTGACACAGTAAGATCGTAATTAGCAACCGAGTCAGGTGGAGTAAGATCAGGTGCCGGCACGTTGGCTGACTGTGGTTGTGTCTCATATGTCCTGTACTTTTTTTTTTTTTCCTGAGTCTATCCTATGAGACGAGATCAGGATTACTTACATAGTGAGCGAGATCTTGCGATATACATTATTTACTCGGCAGTTATTACAGTTGTCGACTTGCCAAGATAACCACAGGCAGCGACTAACGAGATTTGTATGGTACTGCTACTTTGGGTATCAAGCTACCAAATACGGATGGTACCTTTTAACATTAATTGGGAACCCCATAAAATTGCAGGTGAAACTCCGACGCCAGCGAGTTCTGCTATAGAAATTTATGTTCGCTGGTGGTATGCACTACATATGTATGTATATAGATATTTACTATGCGAGGCTCGGGGAATATATGTAGACATGTATGTCTAAACTAGTACGGTGCTTTAACAGGAGCAGCTCCATGACAATTTATCCCTCTGTGCTACGGGCCGGGAGTTCCAGGCTAGTGGTCGCGGTGGACACACAAGGCCTCCCACTACGACGCTGGTATAGTCCAAAAACTATGACATATGCACAGCATAGAAACGCAAACAGTGATTGACTCCATTAAAGAGATACTTGCCGTGTCATGTGGAGCTCGATTGCGACCGTTGAGCTCATGGCCAATGCGCATGTGAAGTGGGGGTACTACTGTGAGTATTACCTCCATGCGGTTGCTTTACTAAGACCTAAGAGCATCCAGTTTGCGGGGGGGAGGGAGTAGAATTAGTAGAATCGGCGTTATTCATTCTTGCAATTAAGTTATTTATTTTCCCTAGTGTTTGCATGTCAAGGCTACCTGGGACCTGCATCTGTATGTTGGCCCATATCGAGTAGATAATAACAGTTGCATAGTGTCTGGAACGGTACCTAGATTTGTGTATTATTAACCCCCTTTTTGGGGGGGAAATTATTACTCGCACTCAGACTACCTAGCCTATGACTGGTTATTATTATTAATTTGTCAGTTGTGGTATTGTAATTTTCTGCCTGCCAGCAAAGTACAACCCAAGGCGGATATTAATTGTAGGAAGGTGCTGAGTAAGAGTGGTGCCCAAGTTTGGGGTAGCTATATACGGGGTTACTGAAAACAGTATTTGCTTGCTAGGCTAGCTTTTGCTATAACTACCAGTTCAACATTGAAAAACGTTAACCAGTCTGGGACTACCTAAGTAAGTACCGTAGTAGCAAGCATGCGATATAAGAGTGTTCGTCAGGAGCAGGGCAACGAATCACACCTGCTCATAGGATAGATATTGGATGGACGGCCAGGGCGGGGTACACACGATGGGGGAATCCTGTAGTCGCCCCCACGTGATATGTCGACCGGTGCCCAAAATGGATATGGCAGGGCACCCTAATGTGGCTAATTAACCAAACAGACAAAGGAAAGGATATAAGCGCTGGTTTTTCGCGTGTATTTAGAGTTGTCCATGTATTCCTTTAGAGTTCAGCTCTCAAATCAGTGACAATTCCTCCGTTTCATAACCTCGTAATCTTACAAATCCAAGCCAGTATGCTATAGAATTTCCTCCCCTGAGCGAAGCCATGGCCCGAGCTAGTCGAGCTTCGATAGATGAAGGGCAAAGGCCGGGGGGAGGTGACAGTGGCGGAATTTGACGAAGCGAGGACAGAAGAGTACGTGACGGTAGGGGCGACAAAGGAAGAGGGACTATACCTGGGCTACAGTTATGGCCGCAGAGGAGCTAGGCGTCAGGAGGGAGCGTCCCAGAACACTGATGTGGGTGAGGGGACGCTGTGGAGTGGAGGGCAACGAGGCAGCAGACAGAACTGCGAGGAGGGAGGTGAAAATAGGGCGGCAGACACAGAAGACGAGGATTGCCACACCCGCGGGTATCAAACAAGAATTCCCAGTATACCCAAAGGCACCGGCGCATATGAAGTGGAGGCCCATGGCAGTGAAGGGGTTGGTGTACATGATCACGGACAAGGGACCCCAGCGGCAGTGGCTCTGGGAAATTGGAAAGTGTGAGGAGCAATGGTGTGTGTGTGATGGGTGGACGGCACAGAATGCAGCGCATCTAATGGGGTGTTCAGGGTAGGAGATGGAAAGGGCAGGACAAGCGAGATGTTATGGGAGGACGAGGAGTGGTGCGGGGCGGTGGCGGAATTCATCATGTGAGGGGTGATGATATTTGTAGATAGTGGGGAGGGCAGGGACTGGCCCGAGTAGAGGAGAGAGGCCACCCGGCATGTCCGGAGCTGCAGTCCATCGCCATATTCTATATAGGATGAATGCGATTAATGATTCTTTAAAAAAAAAAAAGAAAAGCTAGGCGTCAGCATGCCCCTCTACCCTGCTGTGCCCTTTTACCCACATCAGCTGTCGGGACTCCCTCCTTGCCAGCTCCTGCAGCTCTTCCTGTACCCATGGTCGAGCTCGGGAACATCCTAGCTGGTTAACTCTCGCGACCGCTCGCTGACTGTCCAGGGCCAGAGAGACCAGGGATAATGTCGTGTAGTAGTAATCTTTCTTTGGCGGTGAACTCATGTACGTAACAGGGGACGGATGAGGGACCGGTTCCGGGGTGGAACAATCTACATGTAGGTGCTATTTAGCATAAGAAACAACAATACTAAGATGTTACGGGGTACAGCTCTTCGTTCGTTCGTGTGCCCGGTTTTTTTTTTTTAAAGAATCATTAATCGCATTCATCCTATATAAGAATATGGCGATAGACTGCAGCTCCTGGTGTGGCCTCTCTCCTCCCCACGAGCCAGTCTCTGCCCGTGTGCCCGGTTTTGTGATGATTCCTCCGAGGGGCTTGAGAGAGAGGCCCTCGCGCTCCCTAGTCTCGGAACCGCTATGTTGTCCCACTCCCCACTAGCTATCTATCTAATCTAGCTACGTCATGCTATGCTAAAATAAAATTAAAAACATGCTATGTGCTATAATGCGATCTCTCACCATAGTAGTTAATGCGAGTAATGATTTTTTTTAAAAAAAAGCCATGGCCCAACAATTTCATCTGTTGCATAGCAGGACCACGTACAGTAAAAATAAAGGGACAAGATGGCACTGAACACGCCAGTAGACAACGCCACCCTAGAGGTGGTGGTGGTTTACCACCCGAAGCATAAAAGACCTCAGGGGCTGGGGTGCGGGATAGCGGGGAACATGGTCCCCTCCTTACAATGCACAGGGGTTAGGAGAGAACACTAGAGGAAGCACGGAGGGACCCGGGCTGGTGCAGGGCGGTGGCCGGAAGAGTGGAATGTGTAACTAGAAGGGGAGGAAACGGGCGGGGATAACGCCCAGAGGCAACTGCAAGGAGAAGGGAGAGAAAGAAAATTGGGCTTCTTGCCCACGCCTAGGTCCTGGGGAGCTCCAGATGACGTCGAGAATCTCCAGGATGGCGGCGAGGGTAGGTAGGCCTCTTCCCGTTCAGATTATTCTCCTAGGCCAGACCCAGAGAGTCACTCAGAGGATACGGTATCATACGTTAGCAGGTTTATGAGATAGCGGCCTCTATTAGAAGGGCAGCCCTTTACAAGGTGACAAATGAGTGGAGTGATGAAAAGTATATACTGAAGTGCCTGGAACCGAAGTTCTGGGGGTGATATTAAGGGTGACGAGGGAGGCAGTAGCTCTAACACGCCCTCTGGGAGAATGAATAAATCTAATCAATAGGAGTACTATGTGAGTCTTCAGTGGGTAGGGGACGGAAGGGGGAGAGCGCTAGAACAGATGTGGAAGGACGAAGAGTTGTACGAGAGCGTCGCGGGATTTCTTCCGTAAAAAGATCTGTACGTAAAACAGGGGACGAGGGTAGGGACTGGCCCGAGTGGGAGAAGAGAGGCCACCCTGGGGGAACCCGGGGAGCGGCAGCCCATCGCCATAGTCTTGATAGGCTAAATGATTAATGATTCTTTAAAAGTATGGAAGCCTAACGCTGATATGGGGGAGGCCGGAAAAGAGACAGTGCAGAGGCTTAGAGGATTTGAGAAGGGGTAGAACCGGTAGTGTTGTACACAGAAAGTGCTGTAGTCTCACTAAATCACGTGGCCAAGATCTGATAGTCTGGTCAAGCCCTAGCCTGAGAGGCATTGCTCCTCAAAATCATAGCTGTGAATCGAGCAGTACCGAGCTCTAGGCTCAGCAGGCAGGGGGGTCAAGCCCCTGCTATCAATAGGCTGGTAACCATTTGGGCCCAACAGTCCAGCCCTGGAGAAGCTGAGTTACCCTGAACTCAGCAAGACTCCCCTGAGAGGTTTAGAGTCATTACTCACTTGCTCACACAGCAGGTAAGGTATTAAAGCCGCTGCAAATAACGCTACTTAGCGTATGAATTAGTAACGTTAAGCTGATGAAAACCAAATAAATCGTTCTGGGCACGAGAACAGATGAAAGCTAGTAAGTTTTTTCTATGATTGGGGCTCGAATTCAATTAGCACGGTATTAGGAGTTTTCTGGGATGGAAAAAGATAATGGCCTGGCTGGGATTCGAACCCAGATCACCTACCTCATCCCCTAGCCCACATACTGCTGGACATATAGTCTTATCTAGCAGGTGTCTTACCAATTAGACCACCAGACCTTTTCTTGAATTTACCAGTGAGCGTTGGTACCTTTACTGACTTTCCATCCTGTACTGTAGAAATTGACTCGGAAGAGATTTCAACCACACTAGAGCTGTCTCGATACGTGAGATAAGAGGTACCTGGGGCTCCTTTTGGGGGGGCAAACCATTCCTCATATTGATACACACTTGCAATAGCTGCTCTTTAGTTCTAAGCTGTAAACTTACTAGTTATTGGTCTTTGTATAAAAGTGGGCGCGACACAAGACCAGCAGATACAGAAACCCAACAGCACGTCCTATCAAGGACACATAGGAGCGATCGCGATGGGAAACTCGCTTCTGCGTGGGTCAAGTTGCAGCTGAACCTCCAACACCTTGTTCGGCAGAAGTACACAGCTTAGATGTTGTGGGCCGCTATGAGCGTAATGAACCCAGAAATGGATTCGAGCGTAGCTATTGCGTTGGGAGAGTACAAGACCGCCTCAGGTCTGGTCAAGAAACTGAGGCCCCTGAGGACCCCATGCCCACAAGCGGGGCTTGGGTACGTCGTCATGAGAGCCACATATACGCAAACGCACACGCGAAAGAAACTTCAGGTTACAGGGCCTCACTGAAGCTTACCAAAGGGCCAGTGTGATATCACAAGCAGAAGAGTCAGTCAGGCGTGTACATGTGTCCAGGTCGCCAGGGAGGGGCGCAAGGAAAAGGCCTGCTCGCGCAAACAATGGCAGCCAATCACAAGCAAGTTGCAAGTTGCGCGCCACGCAAGAGTGAAATCCTCTCGTCATAGCCTAGATAGACTGACTATGAGTAATGATTTTCGAGAGGAAAAAAGGAGTGAAATCCGGCATGACTACAGAGACAGGGATGAAGGATCCGATCCAATCCTTGGGCAATGTTTCCAGACTGTGGTGGGCTCCAACAACCCATAGGCTCCTGGGGTGGGTGGGTTTGGAGTCTATACGCCTGTGGAGCCTTAGGCTATGAGACGGCATGGGCTCCGAGTGGGCTGAGGAGTGTCAGCAAAGAAGCCCAGGAAAACAACAACCAGGTGGAAATTATAGGAACATTTTGGCTCCTTAAGGGGGATTGCTGATCAGGAAGACTCACCACTCTCTGGTTATCTACGTCAACAACACCACCAAGGTAACCATACTAGGGTGTCGAGTGGTTGAGAGATCCGAATATATACTAGTACCCCAAGTTAAATGGACTCGTGTGCTCGGTCCCAGTCTCTTATCTACCTTCGCGCTAAAATAATTATGCTGCGGGGAATGGACTCGGAGATATGAGCAACGAGATTATGCCATGAAGATGTATATATAATAAATATAACTGTAGTGACAGACAACAGCTGGCCATACTCTCAATTTAGTGTTGCAATTATGAAGTACTTCCTGCTGTATTAATCATTACTACATATGGGATAGTGCACCCTCACCCAGACTAGTAGGCCTTTAACTAGCCCAAGGTAGTACAAACCACTATAAGTAATTATAAGTACTTATTTGAGTTCACTAGGAGGGACACTCGGGGGGCATGGGATGTGAGGGATTAAGGGGTGGCTGGATTAGGACATATCCCTAACAGGCCATTTTGACACTACTTTGCACCTTCCATACTGATTGTGGTGGAAAAGGTTTCTAAAATCGAGAGAAGTGTACGAGTATAGTCACTCGAAGTGAAGCACACAAAAGGCAACGCCAAGCCAACCCGAGAGGGTCTGGGCACGAGATCATATACGGTAACCTCCCGTAGAATCCTTAACGCTGTGAAATGCATGCTGCTGGATGCCCATGATTGTAGCAACAAGTCTCTAACGTACATTGTGACTGACTTACTAACATTGTATAAGTGTACCTCATAATTGGGGAGTATGACGCCGTACAGTCAGACACCCTGGGAGCAGGGACTGGCCCGAGTGGATGAGAGAGGCCACCCGGTAACCCGGGAGCTGCAATCCATCGCCATATTCTCGATAGGATAAATGCGATTAATGATTCCTTAAAAAGTCAGACACCCTGAGGGCGTGTGCGCGGGAAGCGATTATGCAGTCTCAGGTAGCACACAGAGGCTTATGTTCAATGAGAATGGGTCACCACCAGTCTCTACCATGCAGTTTTGAGCCTGAGATGCATAGCAGGCTCTTGCCACCCGGTGATCCCTCTTGATTACGCCGATCGATTCACGTTCAGTTGCTCATGGGACTGAGGGCGAGCACAAACCACTGGTCACGAAAAATCTAGATAGATGGTAGCCTATTCATCGTTTTTGACATTCCAATTGGGTATTTAAAAAATGACCATGGAATTTTTAGATTTCCCCTCTACCTAGACTGTAGATTTATCAAATCGAGGTCAGACTTACGAGCTTCCCAGGGGCTTGGGGATGTCGGAAGGCTCTCCTATAGCCTAGGTACTAGTCTAAAGACATCCAGTCATTGTCTCTACAGGTTCCTGTCATAGCTTATGTTAGGCGCTAGATCATCCCCAGGCCATATAACTTACTGTGTGTGGTCACAGCAATAAAGAGGGGCTTGGCAAAGCGTGGTCCTAGCGCCTACCAAGTTGCCATCAGCAGTTGAAAAAAAGGACTCATTATTCATATTGGGCCTGTCTAGACTATGACAATGGACTGCAGCTGGCTCTCTCCCCTCCCGGACCAGTCCCTGCCCCGCCCCAAGATCTACGATACAAGGTACTAACCCCACTCTCAACACATGAATCTCGCCACCGCCGCACACCATTCCTCATCCTCATGTGCCTGCTCCCACGATCTACCTACTCCATCTCCTATCCATAGACACTGGAACAAATGAGCCGCGTTTTGCGGGGTCCACCCATCACATGTTGCAATCAGCAGTCTAGTTGCACAACCCCTCCTTCTAAGACAGATTACGTCTAAGTTATACATAACGCCTAATTGCTTCATCTAATCTCAACATAGCTCATGCCCTCAACTTCATATCTACAACCTACAAACTTCAGCACAACACTCCGAACACGTCGAAGCAACCATGCAGGAGGTCCGAAAGGGTGCAAGAGAAGATGGCGGTTGCTGAGGTGGCTGGATCCAAGGGATGAGTGGGCTCGGCGTCAATGAAGTTGGGAAAGAGAAAGCAACACTTCATCGTCATAGTCTAGATAGGCTAAATACGATTAATGAATCCCAACAAAAGCAACCAACTTCTCCTCAGCCAACCACTAGCCCTTTCTGGGCCTGATGGAAACTCTACAATTCTTTAGGCTCAGGGCTCGACCCCGATTTACCCTAGGACCTTCATCTAGACAGCACACATGGGAAATACATTCAGAAACTGTGGAGGCCTGGTTGGGGTGAGAACTCAAGAGAACAGCAATCAATATTACACAAGAGCTCGATTATTCATTCTTTCCAACCTCACCACTGCTTCAAATGATTCAGCGGTTTTCAGCCTCGGCATATATTAGCCCTGAAGCTGCAAACGGGACCGTTGTGGACATTGTTCTACTGAAAGCGGTGCCAATTTTAGATGGAACCACAAGCAAACTAAGGGCAGACGGGGCAGGGAACGGCCCGGTAGTTGGATAATCCCAGCAAGTTCCCACTCGGGGATGTGGCCCCTCGTCATAGTCTAGATAGACTGAATACGAGTAATGATTTACTAAATAAATAAAAAGGCAAGGGCAGTCCCAGGAATGCAAAGCTCAAACAAGTATTCGTAAGGGCCTTTGCAGTCCATGCCCCATTCCCAGCTGACAGATGGTACAGATGATAAAACCAACCTCGAGTATGAGAGGCGTGGGAACTTTGAAAACCTGTGGGTATTCTGGGAAGTAGGGCTGAGCTGGAGTGACACAGAGAAGAGAAGATCGTTTAGTGGAAGGATAGACTGGGGCATTGGTTTCCCAATTGGTGAGGAAACTAGCCTGAGTACCACCATACATCACTCCTAGTTGTGGCAAAGGTGAAGGATGCACTGAAATTTGACCGTAGAATGGCCCAATTGCTAACGTGTATTACTCGCCACAGGCAAGACAGGAATGATAACTCGTCATATGGGTTAGTCACGGACGGAGCGCGATGGCAATTCGTCAAGCTAGAGTCTCCAGCAGGCATCGGCAAAATTGCAGTGAGCGAGTCAGAGGACCATTATCACACTAGTCATCTTCATGATTGTCAAGGGGTGGCAATTGGTGGCTGCAGAAGGATCATCTAGAGTCCACGATGATGGTCACCGAATTCTTCGGATAGGTACAGACGAAGCCTTTTGCCACCTAGCTGTAACTACTATGGAACCATGATGACCGATATGGCAGCTGGGCGTCCCGGGTGAATACCTAGATACAGTGAATCTTAAGCGCGTTTATGTGGCGAGAAGGCCCCCTTTTTTTTAAGTGTGGCAATTGGTGACTGCAGAAGGGTCGTCAGGGGTCCACGATGATCACCGAATCCTTCGGATAAATACAACGAAACTTTTTGCCACCTAGCTGTAACTATGGAGCCATGATGGCCGATATGGCAGCTGGGTATCCCGGGTGAATACCTAGGTACAGTGAGTCTTGAGCACGTTTATGTGGCGAGAAGATTGTTGCTATGAAGGTAAGGGGGCGCTTGGGAAAAAAATCGTCGAGGCCTAGCTTTTTGCCGTGATAAAGACCCAATATGTAGCTGTCACAGCAGAAAATAATTCGACAGATACCAAGAGTCTTGGCACGAGGGCAATGTATAGTATCTTTTCTTTTATTTGCTCCGCTACGATGGATGCATACATCGGAGAATGACATCCTTTAACAACTATATATCTCATTGGTGTAACGCATCCAAAAAATTTTTACTGGACTTCATCCCAGTCATGGCGCTGCCCACGTGCCAACCACCACTACCTAGTTACCTACATGTAGTTACCCAGTACGTATACAGCTACCAAATCAGGAAATCAGTTGTTGCTGTCTTTGGAATTACTGTACGTCCCAGCTTGCTCAATAGGTAAAAGACTAGAAACAACATGACATATTCACCAAAACCACTACCTACCTACTTGCTTACTTACGTACATAGATATGTAGAGTATAAAAATATGTACATATATGGAGTTAGTTGTTTTTACGTAATGTATTAAGAACGAAGAACCCTCAATCCGCCCAAATCAGATAACATACCTCAATGAATAGATTCCAAGAAGGACAGTAAAAAAGGTATTGAAAAACAGAAAAGAGATAACAATGATAAAACCAAGACACCCTGTACAGAATGTAATCCAAAGACGACCTCTATTCCCTCCTCCAATCGGGATACCAGTAGTTTGATTGGCAGCAATCGACAAATTGAGCCTTTACAGCTCTCCCTCCTCCTGCCCGGGGCCCTCAGCCCTATCCTTCGATCCAAGTTCTCTGGTGGTGGCAAGTGCCTCTTCTTCTCTCGAAAACGAAACGCTTAAGAAAGGTTCCTTAGAAACTCCACCACAGGCTTAATGTACTGCACGTACACCTCTGGGCTCGCTCTCTCCTCAAACTGATGCCCCTTCCCCTCCGCCACCAAAAACACAACCTCAACACCACCCTTCTGTAATTGTTCTACGATCCTCTTACTCTCTTCAATGCTCACAATCGCATCTGCATCACCATGAATGACAATGCTTGGTGGAAAGTCCTTGTCTATCCAAATTTGCGGGAAGAGGTATCTACATTTCTCGCATTGCTTTACATATTCGTAGCGGCCTTCATAATCGGGTATCTGGCTCAATGTTTCTGATAATCCTGGCATTCCCATCAGAAAATCCAAGTATTTTCCGGAGTGGTGTAGTGCACTACGAAGTGCACCTCCAATTCGCACCCTATGCCCAGGGATGTTGGTGCCAGGAATTAGATCGGTAGTGGCAACTGTATTGGAGGGCTCAGGCGCTAGGCGGGTGGAGGATGTTGACCGGGAATTTATAGGTGATGGTGTGGACGAAGACCGGAAGCCACTGACAATGACCCTTGGTGCAAGTGAGAAGGGCACATCGGCAACTGATCTCATTAGTTTGGCCTCTTCGGGTGTTGGTGCTAAAAACTTCCTCAGTTCTGGCGCTTGTTCGAGTATCTCATCTATGGAAACTATATCTCCTTCGCCTGTGTGATCACCACTTCCTGCCTCCTCCGTGTGGCGCCTCCGTAGTAGCGGCAGATAGAATTCTGATAGCAAGTCCCCACCCACGCCGTATAAGGAGAAAAAGCCTTTGGGCTTTGGTTGCGCGAACAGAGCTGCTAGGAGTGCTGGATATGCTCCGGCACTGGAACCACCAGTATATAACCTGCTTGGATCGATTTGGTGCGGACAGCCCAGAGCCCAGAGTTCCTTGTTCAACCCTCCCTCTGAGTCAGCAAGAAATGCAAAGAGTGACTTGACATCCCGGAGTATCTCATGGCCAGTATTAGGTATCAAGAGGCGATAGTCAGCTGAGATGAAGGCCCAACCTCGGGAAAGAGTGTCTCCTGCTTGAAGTCAGAATCGCATAGAAACAAAAGTTGGAGTTGCATGGACACTCACTCTTGATGTCTTTGCATAGAAACTCCCTGTTTCCAGATATCAGTGACCCCCCATGGAAGAAAACAACGGAAGGAACTGGGTTTCGGGCAACCTAAAAGGTGGAGTGCAGGTGCAAGTCAGAGCAAGTTCATGGACAGCATGTATAGCCCCCTACCGATCATAGTCGGTCATACATGGGATAAACAAATTGAAACGTCAACTCAGAAATAGGCAAAAGAATGTAAACGGAGATTGCTGGTAGGGGGGCAACTGACTTGAGACGGTGGAGCAAAGTATATATCCAGTTTCAGTGCCACACCAACTTCTGGGTACGAGTAGGTATGCGTCGAGACAGACATACTGAGCCAAATTGCTGAAGAGTCAGCAGCGCAGGTACGGTCGAATGGATGCGGGTTATGCCCACGCTGGTTGTCGAAGTGGGTAGTGTAAGAGAGCCCCAAACTCCGAGACTTGTAACGCCTAAGTCTGAGATGTGAGATGGATGAACAGAGGCTGGTGCGGGGTCACAAACTAAAATGTGAACAGCGAAAATCTGGTAGATGTCTGTGTTCGAAATTGAACTGTCGGGGTATCGGATCGAGGCAGCGATTCACAGGAGTGACCGATGCTGGATATGACTGCAAAAGTTCATGATATAGCAACTTGGTTTTTTCTCCTCCCCCCCACTCCCTATGAAGTTTTTCTGCACGGTTGACGGCTGTCACACCAAAAATTGCAATTTTCATACAGCGCAGGGGGACTTGGCCTACTACGATCCACATCATCATACTTATACGTACATATTATATATACAGCCGTACTGCATCTCCAATATCATTTCACTCCCTCCCTCACTGGTCTCTCTACTTCTACGACTGTATATTCTTCACCGCTGCTCGATGCCTAGAGCCAGCCACGGACCTGTGGGGCAGGCAAAGAAGCAACATCTATGGGCTCGTAACAGTGATCTAGTCCTAGTGGGAGCAAGTCTCCATCGGCCCCCATTGGTCGTCATATTGGCTTGGTTTCGAAGACTTGAGATTTTATTTGCCCGGGCCAATAGCGAGCTAGCATCTTGCCCTTGCATCAAAGATCTCTGAGCACTTTACTCTACAGAGTGGCAGCCGTTAACATTCGGCGGCGGGGACAGAAGACTGCACAGTTGAAGTGGTGAATGAGAATAATATGCGCTCGAGAAGTTAAACTCTACGATTAAGTCGACTGTGGGGAAGCCTGTGGGGTAATGGGTGGGGGGTGTGGGGGAGAGGGGAGCCGGAAGAAGAAAAAACGCCAAGCCCTTTGGACCAGACAGATTAGACTTGCAACCAGACAAAGATATATAGTAGACACAATAGGTGCAGTGAAGCACGAACACATATACATATTTATGCTCAAGTGAGGCCATCCTAGTGTACAGTTTTGTTATGTCATGATTCTGACATGACTGAATTACACCTCCCTCCCCTCCCACTTGGTATATAATAAGCATGTATATCTCCTCCTGGGTGTCTGTATCTCTTAATTTTTATATATATTTGGTGAATGGGTGTGTTACCAGTTATAAAAGCGTGCCACTTCGATTCCTCAATACGGCAATGCCTCATCCGTTATATAAACTGTATAAACAGCAAGGTATCTTAGTTTCAGGGATAATCACAACTAGGTAAACAAGTATATATATGCATCTGTTCTCAGTGTCTCTTCAACGTTGTAGCTTTCAACTTCGTGTGGAGTTCGCCCCCCGGGTTCATTATATATAACCCTATCCTGGTCACGTGCTTGTATCACGATGCCATTTCGGGTAGCAGCACACCGAAAGAGATACCTATACATATTGCTGTGATAGCATGTATGAGATTGGGTATATCTAGGTATCATTGGAGGTGTGTATTTTCCTTAAAAAAAAAGGTTCACTATCCACATTAATCTATATTCCCAATGTATGGGAAGGATGTATTGTGTTGCCAGAATCACATCGGAGATGCAAACTCCCAGACTCAGCTACAACCGAATATAGCTTTATTACAGCAAACACGATACCATATATACAAGGTGGAACTTTCTTTAGCTCTATACTAACACTCCCTCTGACGGAACAATATGGCCAAGCGTCAATCATAAATTGGTATTTACTCGTTTCCACGAGTTTGACGTACGCAGGTTGTTTAGTTGGCGGCTCCAGTCCCAGTGCCAGCTCTTCCCTCCCTGGCATGCCTTGTACCTCTGGAAAGCCCAAGGTCCCCCGTTAGGAAGGGAGGATAGAGGATGCTGGGAATCTTGGTTATATTCGTGGTTTTGGAAGGGACTGGGCTACGGATGGGGGTGTTATCGAACTAAGGAGAGAGTACGTTTCAAAGGAGCTTGGGGATATCATTACCCAGGCGAGTAATGAAAGCGAGCGGGCAAAGCACGCCATAGTACTGGAAAGAAGGGCTGGAAAGACTATGTTGGGGGATTTTTAGGCAGGGTGATCTGAGGAGATTGTGTGTTGGGGTCAGGATAAGAATTGACAGGTGTCTCAGTGTGTGAATTACCGTACTGCTATAGGTATTGCTTTTGTCCCTCCACACATTATGCTAGTCCATTTCGAGGAAACCTCCATAAGTACAGCCTCACTATTTTCAACTCAATAGGATGCACAGACCAACATACGGTAGGCCTGTTTGTTTCGGGCATCTAGGTATGCGGTACCGCATCCACTGACGGACAACGGTCCATGTCGCTTTTCAAGACATAGGTAGGCCGAGCTCACGCAGGAAATTCGATAGACAAGGTCAAAAACAAGTGGCGTTAACGTGAGCTCGGTCTATGTCTTGAAAAGCGACATGGACCTTTGTTCGCCAGTGGATATGGTACTACCGCATCTACTGGCGAACAAAGGTCCATGTCGCTTTTCAAGGCATGGGCCGAGCTCAGGCAGGAAAGTGGATATACAAGGTCAAAAGCAAGTGGCTTTAACGTGAGCTCGGCCTATGTCTTGAAAGGCGACATGGACCTTTGTCCGCCAGTAGATGTGGTAGTGAGAACTGTCGTTCCCCTGACCATTCTGGGGTTCTTCTCTGGGGTTCTTCATTAGACGGTTGTTGATGATTGGCGGAGCATAGCCATATGGCGTATTGGAGGCTCCATTGGTGCCCCAAATGTCGACCCCAGCAAATCTGCAGCAGGGTGGATTGCAATACCTAATCTGCGTTTATAAGTCTCATCACTCGACATGCAAAACTGGACGATAACGTTGACTGTTATGGCCTATGGAAGGCACCGATTTCAGTCGTATCGCACTGGATCATTCTGTAGAGTAATGCCCATAACGAACTCCGCCTAGCTCCCGAAATTTTCCCAGGTTCTGCTAGCATCACCACTGCCACGCAATGACTCTGGCAATTTGTCATCAGCCGCACAACGCCGTACATGCTGCACGGCGGGATGTATTTCTTCTTTTCTGTATGCATGCTCGCCACTGTTGGGTGGGTCTTTCTGTTTGTGCCTGAGACCAAAGGCAAAAGACCCTGGAGAGCATGGACGAGCAATTCGGGCACAGGAAGCGAGCCGCTAAATATTCTGCCGGTAGGGGGGAGATATGGGACAATTTGGTTTTGCAGGCACCGGCAAACTGGAAAGTGGAAGGGAGGTTGGTATTGTGGATGTTTCTTAGTATAAATGTGATTGGGCTATCCAGTTGCTCGGGTTTGGGTCAGGTAAAACATCCACCTAGTTGGGGTGGAGGATTTTAAATGTTTTTCCCATGTTGATAAGAAAGGCTCGCAGATCTCATGCGGCTGGGGTTTCTGTTGATGTTTTATGTTATTATGATAATGCGGCATCATGTATATACATCCCGGTCCGCCAATGTCAAGTTGCTTGAACTGCCACGAGCACTCACATAAAATTTTTTTTTTTGAGTCTACTCTATACGTTTGTCCCCCAGAGGGCGCACTCGCATATATATCATATATACACATGTATGTACATGTATGTACATGTATGTCCGCCTCATATCTAAGGCTCCCTGCGGGGGAAAGGCGTATAGACTCAAAAAAAAGGGAGGAGAAGGTGTACATGTATGTACATGCTGAATTAACGATGATGCGATAGGCCTAGATGAAAGACATTTGCATCCCCTTGCATACCATATACCAGGGCACAGACTCTAACTTCTACTTTCGAACACCTCGTAAGCAGAAGGCTGGGATCTCTATGGAAGTTTACAATTGATCGTCCTGCGAAGATGGATATCTTACATGCACATACCTAGAGTATTTTCGACCTAGAGTATTTTACTCTATACGAGCCCGCAGATCTCGATACAACGGTCATGTTACACGCGGCCAGGTTTGGAATTAGCGCAATGATTTGCGGGTCGGCTGTGGGTACTACGTGGAGCGTGTTCTGTATCCACTTACTGTGTGTAGAGTACTTATCGTACATACATCGTTGCAACTTTATACCCTATACGTGAAAAAAGTATGCGAGGCATCATCCTAAGGGCAATCAAATTAATGGGCATGTCGAACTCGGAAACTTTGTAAGATGGGTGTGGCATGGAGGGGTGGTCTTTGAAGGCAAAGCAAATTATCAAGCCCTCTATGGTATGCCATCTAGCTCATAGGTTGCGACCAAGGGTTCTGTTTCATTCTGCCCTCATCAAACATCGGTGTATACTACCGCCCCACCACGGGGATATCGACACTGCTCCTCCCCACATCGACAGATCTTGTCCAGACCCTCCCAATACCCATTGGAGTAATCGACCGTAATCTCCGCGCCAGCTTTGACTCCGTTACTGACAATGATAATTCGCTCAATCCCTAGCCAGACAAAAACTTTGAAGTGCGTGTTTGGATTGCACGAATGGTTTATGAAGCGCGTAAAGTTCCCTGTGTAGCAGGTCAGTAAGTTTGGGATCAAGTAACAGTTCGGACAGATGGAGTGTGGAAATGAATACAAAGAACAAAGTTCATTGTATCTAGGTGCGGCTAACCCCGTCGCGCTTGTGAAATCTGATATTTGTTCGGCTCTGTCCCGCCCTCCATCACATCAACCCCCCGCAAGCCCCTGGTAATTGTACCTACGAACTCTCCTACCCCAGCTCCAGCAGGTATGGGCTTTACATTTTGCGCGAACAGTCAGTATATATTGCATGAATTTTGAGGGAAGTGAAAAAAACTGTATAGGCAGTAGCGAAAAGCAAGTGCGGATTACACTGTTAACACCACTGGTTTGACATCGAAACAATCCGCACTTACTTTTCCCAACGCCTGCGAGACTCACCAATCTTGCGACCAAGCCATTTCCTTTGTTCTCGGTCCTGCATATCTGAACTGGTGAATACTTCCCACCTCGCCGCCCGGCACCTCCACCATACAGATCCGGATAGCAAAGACACCTGTTTCCTAGCTGTTCCTCTGACTGAGTTTCTCCGCATATGTTGCATAGGTAAGGTTCATCCCCTCCAGGGACAGCTCGCCTCGGATCTCTGTCACCCCAAGCTTCCTCATCAACAACACTAGCTTCAATGAGCTCGTACTCCAGTCCACCTCTGTATGTGTCACTCAATGGAATAGGTATCCCATCGAGGCCAATGACCCACTGATGAGGATATTGTCCCTCCCAACTCCTCCGCTCTGGAATCCCGTTGTCCGATCCGAACAAGACTTCAACCAACCGCCTCCACTCCGGCTGAAGTGTATCTGCAGCCAACTCTATTGCCTCTCGTAGCTGTTCTAGTTCATCGAATATACCTTCTTTCCACCCTCCTGCTCTATATTTGCACACATTGTATACACCTCCTCCTTCCTCAGCAAAGATAAGCGCAGGCCAGCCTCCAGTATCCTTGATCTTCTTATACCCAGACCATATAGCGAGTTTGTTGCGCATTTCTTTTTCTGAGCATTCAAACACTGTCCGTGATTCCTTCAACGCCAATATATTATTATCGGTTGGAGAGTTATATTGGTTTTGCGGCTCAGAAGTAAGCGTTGCCACCCGGGCGTGGAAGAGGTCAACCCAAATAGCTTGCATGATCAAGTCGAGAATGCGGAAGCTGCTACTTGAGGAGTATAGCGTTGAGCAGTGCTTATTGATGTCTTGAAAAGCCTAGTAGGCTAGTAAGTTTCTCTTCCCAGATATATTACGAAGGATATAAAAACCTGTTGACTGATTGAATTATTGTTCCCAACGTTTCTTAGTTGCAAGCTGACGGTCCTTGCCGCCTGTACAATCTATTTCATTTCATGAGCTTGGGGCGAGAGGATTCACTGTTCAAGGAGTATGGCATACATCCAGTCCGATCTCCCCGCGAAATTGTTTTGCTAGCTTCGTTCCTTCATATATGCCATGCCAGATTCTTTCGACTAGTGAGATTCCGGTTTTTTTCTTCGTGGCTGTACCTCCACTGTCAACTCCAGGATGAGTGCTTGAGGAAGCGGGTGAAAGTGGCTGCTTCTTGCGGGGCCGTGAAGTGCCAATTTTGTGTGTCTTCACTGTGTACGAATGAACTGTCAAGCTGGGTGATAATTGTGGCGTTTCCTCATGTGTTGGGAAAGAGGCCAGCCTCTGCCCGGGAATTGGTGGCATCTCTGCAGTGTGTAAATGTAACCGCTGTATATTTACATTCGCTTCATCCTCTATATAACCTTCTTCTAAGTGATCATTATCACTATTTTCACCTGGATCTAACGCCTCTCGTTCCCGTAACCTCTTTCTCCCACTCTCCTCGGGGGGGAAAGCGGAAACAGATTGGAGACCTATAATCGAAGGTTGACCTATATGTGAACTCAACAGCATAGCGTTCGGATGTGCCATAACATGGAATTCATCACCCTGGTGCGCCAGAGGGAAGTTGACACTGTGATGGCCTGCAAGGGTAGAGTATGGATCTGCATGTAATGGTGATGTTAACGAAGGGTTTGGATATGGTGCAGGTATAGATTCCGTGGGCAGCATCGTTGGCGGGGGTATAAGTGGTGTATTCTGCTTAGGTGAATGAACCGGGGTCTTCAACTCCAACGGTATATTACCCTGATAAAGGTGACAAGATTTAGAAGGCTTTTCAACTTAATGAGGTGTGATCTGTATGGGGTGATGAGAGCTTCCTGAGAAGAATGAGGAGAATTTTGGTCAAGTGGTATAGGCAAGCCTACCAAATCAAATTTTTGTCCCCGATAAACGCTCTTAGACTTCTCTTCGCCGAGGGCATCTTCATACCTGTGGTAGCTAATAAACCCTTCCAATTGAAGAAACATGGTATCGTTTCTGCCAGAAATCCCAAGAGAGGAATTTAAGCCCCATAGAACCTCTCTAGTTATTCTCTGAACAACCAGAGAAGCTGTGATGCTTCCCCCTTCATCTCCCAGGGCCTCTGCCAGTCGGATGACTTTACTCAGCGACGCGCTCGAGAGTTGGTTCTCGCACTGCATCGTTGAGCAGTTGCCAAAACTACGCTTAGGTAGTTGGTGATAATTAGAGTCGCGCCGTGCCTGCGGATGATGTTCTTTTGGAAATGCTCTGTCCAAGCGGTCGTCAACTACTATTCAGCAATGACGACGTACTGTCTGGCTTTCTTGGCGTTTGATAAACCTTCTCCATAGCAGGTATTGGGGACATGACCAGAAGCTTTAAGTACATACCTTGGTCCACCAGAGTGTCATTTTGGAGGGGGGACGCCACTAGTAGGAAATGTTGAACACGAGAGGTCTGTTCAAACCTAACACAATCTTGTCTCTCATAGGCAGCGGTGTCCATGTCGGAGTTCTATGTATGTCGATCGCTTTTTACCGAGTGCTAGGAGAGAGTGCGTGGTGAGACTTGTTGCCTGTCAGCAGCATGTACCGTGTCTCAAAACTTTGTAAATACGGTATCTACATGCGTTGCTTACAACCATGTAAACCGACTTGCGTAATTGAGTCCAAGGTCTTCTTCTGCCCTTTTAATGCACGCTGAATTTCAACTGAGAATTCTCCGAGCTAGTAAACCAAATGTACAGGTAGGCTGGTAATGAGTGGTTGCCTGCCACCGCCACATACACACTACAAAGCCTAGGACCCGTTTGTTGCTCTCGTGGGCCCATCAATTGAATGATTTGAGCTTCGTTTAGTAAGTTCTCCAATACTGTGCCACCAATGAAGCATACACGGGCCTCCCAGCTGTACACTAAGTACTAACCCGTAATGGCAACTGTAAAACTGGTTGTTCACATATGAGGAATCTATTTGCACTGTTGGTATGTAGCGGGGAATTTCGGGGCCTGAAGGAAGCTGATAAAGTGGGGCCTGAGCCAATTGGTATATTACCTTCTCAGGAACGGTGACCCTTCCACTCACTTTGGCCATTTTCTAGCCTCGTATAAGACTGATTGTCTCCGAGTTTCCGTGCATGAAGCTGGTCAGGATAGAGGGAGCTCTGTTGAAGTTCAGAAACCTTTTGCTTTTTTATTCTATCCACCGAGCCACGCTGACTGGGAATTATGTACCTCATATGTGTGTAGTAGGGTACTCGATTCCTGACTGTGGATGGTATTGGTTTCTTTGAAAACTGCTCTAATATCATGCAGAAGCAGCATCCTAGGCTATCGAGGCTAGTGGAGTAACCAAATGTGCGATGAGCAAAGAGACCGTTGATCCGGACTTGGGTAAATAACAGGATCTGGTGGAGAAGGATGCACGATGCATACTGTGACTTGGACTGCAACCAGACTATTCGTACTGGGGGTGTATGTTGCGTGACGTGTTTTTGTCTCGCTCTTCCGGCCATGGGCTGGTTAATCCGTTGAAGCCTGGCCTCTTCCTTCACCATAAAACGACACTAGACACTCGGGAAAGATCCCCTGTTCCAGGGTCCTTTGGCCCACTTCCAGGTTGGGTTCTTTCCAGTAGTATCTATCCATCTCCATCACTGAAATGGATCCAGAGAAATCAGCTAGCTTACCCAACTTCATATCCCCAACTAGCACGCTGGGTAAGATGAAAGAAGAATTTTGCGTTGCAGTCCTCGAGCCTCAACTGCCACATCGATAAAATGAGCTCACTTCTCATTCAAGTGCAGATGCTTAGTGGAGGCGCAGATTGATCTCCTGACCTGTGTCTGCTGCGGGTCTCTATGGGCGGGCTCTGGAGTAGCCAACAGAAGTGTGAATTAGCCAGTCCCTCTTACTTACCCTCTCCCCAGTCCTCGTTACTGTTCGCCATGGTGAGGGTATCTAGGGTGCTGCAAGTTAGCAGATATTGGCTGAATGATACCGCAATGATCAAAGATCATACTCTGAGAATAGCTTTTAATTTGGTATCTGTAATGCACACCTGGAGAGCAAAACCGAGCTCTGAAAGCCATATACGTTGTCATCGCAGGTGATGGTCTCTCAGTCGTCGATGCCCCGGCTGGCCCAAGGGCATTGCAGATGGATAGTTCAATTGTATTCTTAGATAATGGAGTGTCATCGGATTTTATAATATCGTCGAGCATCCTAGATGGACAAATGTATCAAATCAGATGGCAGGAGTAGCGAGTTGGGGTTTCGTGAGCAAGGGAGGGAACTCCGGTTTAAAAATCATTGGTTCAGGCTCAGCCCTGCAATTTGTGGAGACTGCTAGTGCTCAAAGTTCTGAAGTACGAGACACACAAGGCTACTTAGTAGTACAAGGCCGCAAATATTGGCTATGCATATTTAAAGTGATCCACCTCCACGGGAAGCACCTCTCCGAAGGTTAGGTAGTCAGTCTCACGGCCACGGCCAGGTTTGCAGGGCATAGGAAAGGAAAGAGGGGGGGGAAGAGGAGGAGGAGGAGCTAGAAGGAGGAGCTAGAAGGAGGAATCCGAATTCGAAGCAAGTCTATTGGCGCCTGTCGTCAGGCGCTTCTCACTGCCAAAACAGGAAACCAAAAACGTTCGAATTCGACGGCACGAGACTAGAATTCGACATGAGCTGACATCGACCGATACGTAAAGACGCGTGATCGCTTGCAGTAGTCTAGCTAGACCGCAGAGGGTTACTCAGTAGAGAGTCAGGCTGTGAGAGAGAGATACTTATTTGCAGACCTCCCCCCTCGTACGTTCTTCACCCGACCTCATACGAATATGAGATGGTCATGTATGTATGTATAATGGCCAGCCAGCTTTGCTCAGTCACTGGTCAGAATTAACCAGCTGCCGTAATATATAATATATAGTGCTGATCTCATGACCATGCTCAATATAGGCAGAAGAGTTTTTTTGCGTTGGTACAATGATATCGATATATCGCTATTTTCCAGTTCTTGGAACCTGAAGACTCTGATGTATCATGACAGATGAGGTGAGGTCGTATCCATCCATGACCGGCGCCGGATAAAGCCGATGCCAACTCACGAGCACCCCGTATGTACATGCCATGCGGAATTCTGGCAACCACAAGGGGGTGTGGTTCAAGTGATGGCTACTGTAAAAGATCCCCAACAGCCTTGTGCATGTGCGAGTGGATACCTAAGTACTTAAATCACTTTCGCTCTGTTCCACATATTGGGCACCAGTAGTATGTTAGTTACAGAACCAGACTAAGGAGATACACAGCACTTCGCGAATTTATATCTACACCCTTATTCTACTTCTCAAATTACTCTTCAGTGAGTGTAAGAGGGCATTTGATTTTTAAGTCACTACGGCAATTTGTTACATCTAAGCGAAAAACTAAGTCTCAAGACCTCGAAAATAAATTTCCCTCATTACGTAACTCACAATGAAATGTGTATCAGATTCCTTACCAGAATAGACTATTACAAACACCCAAATGAATCTAACAAGAGGTAATTCAGAAGGAAATGGTACCTGTAAAAACATGAACCCTTACATTTTAAAAAAGTAAAATAGATTTGGGGTATATATGCAAACTAGAACTTCAGCCTCGCTAGTTAGGTCACCACGCACTGTTGAACTGCTTCGCGATATAATATCCCCACGGTTGAGATGTCCCAGGCTCAGGAGAACCTTCATTCCCGTCCTGAGATAGTGGGGGTGGAAGAATATTCTTTCCATTCTTATCCCAAGCAAGCGCCACGGCTGCCTTCCATAGCTCTGCTCTATCGTCCCACATTGCCTTTGTCGTGTAGAGATGTGCACTTGATGGCTGCCAGGTGAATTCCAGGGGCAGATCACTCCCCATTTCGTAGCTGTTGCGCAAATTCATGCTGCTATAATGCTGTATTGGGAGTCGCTTTGGGAGGAAGTTGTATTTCTCGGGATGCGGGATGAATTTTTCAACATGCAAAGACTGAAAAACATCCCAATCCCAGACCTGGGAACCTTTCACACCACCGACTGCTTGCATCTCTTTTTTATCTTGAGCCTTATCTGGGATCCCGTTGAACGTGATAGCCTTGACTCCCAAATTTTGTATAGCTTCGGAAAATATGGCGCAGGTGGAGCCGCATTTACCATCAGACAACTACACTGTAACTTAGCAAACGGTATTTGAGTATGATGAAAGGATCGGCTTACCAGAGCAATGTCGTCGATACTGAACGGAGGGTCGCCTGTGGTGGGGATATTCAAACCAGTGTCCCCTATCGTATCTGCAACATCCCATCTTCCCATGCTCGTAAAATAATCACCATATTTGTAAACTGGCCCAAGAAATTCCTGAATGGAAGTAAATTCATTATTGTTGATATCCCTGCTCATGTTGAGGGATAAATGGCTTTGGTCAGCATCGGCAGAATACTCGATCAGTAAATCCAGAGCTGGAGATCGTCGAAGATCGAAGCCATAAAATGGCTGACTTGCTGGAAAGAATTTGCGGATAGAGGTGATTCCAAGTGCCACGAAACCTCCTCCATTGTTGGACACATCAATCAGAATCCTCTTGACTCCGCGCGTTTTCAACATCCCGACTGCCTCATCCATGAAAGCATCCCATTGAGCAAAAAACGAATCAGATTCGTCTTTGTCTTCAAAAGCATGAATTCCCCAAACTGCTGTGTCAGCGGAGAGAATGTGGATAGACTGTTCGATTCCTGCCATTGCCAAATTCAATGGTGGCCAGTACATAGATTTTTGTGTTTGCCGACTGGTGAGCCCCCCACCCCCCGTTCTCTTCTCTAATAGCTGCCTTCGATACAAGTTAATTTCCCTTGAAATCTCCTTTGCGTGAAGAGCCCTTCGTCGCTCAACAAGAGAATCTTCACGCAGGTGAAATTCCCGCTTCTGATTTTCGATACCTGCATACTGTTGATCTAAGCAAGCCTTCTCCTCAAATTCCTTCGAATTTTTGAAGTTCGGCTTCTTGGCGATGTATGCTTGCCATTGAACGTCTATCTCTTTCCCATCCCTCGTTTTCATTTTGAAGCTATGTTCATCGTAGAAGGTCCTCTGGGCGAAGGTTCCGTAAGCAACACCAGTCTGAGGATTCTTAGATGACAGGAGTGTATTATATCTCGCATCAGGGTCTATCCACCCCAGATCGGGAAGCTGCAAGGCCAACCCTTCCAGATGTTTATGTACCTCTTCTCCATTGACTTCTACGATCTCGTCCCGCAAATCTCCAGTAACGGGATCGGCTGTATATATCAAAGGCAGGTCCTTCCCATTATATATTTCTATTAGAGGGTAGTTGTGGAAAAAAGGGAAGCTAACGGCGCATGACGGTATATAATTAACGTGCCCATCATGGAAGGAATTGTATAGCTTCATCAAGTCCGTTTGAAACATGTAGTCGTTCGTATATCCATTTTTGGTGGCAGCTTTCTTCTCGATTTCATCAAATGTTCCATTTAGGTCCACAGGCTTTATCCGGAGTTCGGGTGTGGGGGGGTCATGAAAGAATGTCTGCGCGGAATAAATCTGTGTAAATAGGCGCATTTGTCTGGCAATGTAAGAGGCTCGTTTGGAATCGAATGGCACACTCGTTAAGCATGCGTATGCCATATCAGCACCAATTATACGCTCGCCTGTCGAATTATGAAGATCACGTTAGTAAACCTCCATTTAACAATTGCAGTCTTGATTACAGAGGACGTACCTGCATCCCATGACGAAGCTATCTCCGCACATGGGTCTTTTGCACGTTTGCCTTCCCACCGACCTTCTCCACCAGATGGTATCGAGACAGCTGAACCGGCAAGGTGCAAAAGACCTAAAGCAACGCCAACTGAGCGGCCGAAGGCCGTTCGGAAGTTCATTTCCTGGCACAAACTCTCCAAAGTTTCCTGTGCTTTGGGGATGAAATTGGGGTATCGGACTGACGTGAAAGCCGTAGGTCTCAGTCGGAGAGCATGAGGATGATAGAATACTACGACAGATCACACCGTATATGTATTCCTTCAGGGCATGCAGCTCCTGCCACCCATGCAGCCCATGCAGCCCAGCCCACAGACTCGGGCTGAGTAGCAAGGATTCGCAAACAGCCATGTACCATACACTCTAGCCTTGCCTGAGATAGGTAGCTTTATGTGGACCCCAAGTACTTGAGACACCTGGTGGTTGTGGCTAAGTGGGGGGCTGGAATTTTCAATTCAGCGTACTTGCAATGCCCCGCCACACACACGCGATAGAGGGGTGCCAACGATACACAAAAAATAAGCATATACCTACATGTACATATTGTATTTTGAGCAGGATAAATGCCAAGCATTCCCGAATAAAAATTACAAGTCGGGGTACGAGAACATATATGCCCGATTCATGATTCACATGAAATAAGACATCGGGTTACCCGATACAAAGTAAGCCTTGACCTCAACCTGCCTCAGAAGTGATGCAGCACAGCTTTCCACATGGATATCGATTTTCGGAGCCAAACAAATCCCAACCCTGATATCTAGGGCAAGGTGTTCTCATGCCATACTAAGGCCTAGTGGTAAGCTTCAAATTGTATGTATGAAGTAGCTCTTACAGGTACAGCACACCGAGATACATTAACCTTAAAATGTCTAGAAGTTTGCACGTAATTGCAATGACCCCTCGATGGAAGCACATTCTCGGGCAGCTAGCCACCAGCTAGGCAGAATTTTGAATGCTATTGTTGGCGACGGTGAAGTACCCACCATAAGTCTGAGAAAAGCAGTACAAATAAATGAAGCATATTGGCGCCCTAGTTTACGAAACATGAAATCTTCTCTTCGAAGCAGCTAATTAATGAATTCCTAGAGATGATTTCAGCCTGAGGGCTGACTATATACTGTTCTCGTGCCCAGACCGATTTATTTGTGTGGGTGCTTAAATCACTATATACATACTTTTGTTATAGGTACTTACCTACTTGTATAGGTACAGCCGTTCAGTCTGAATTCAAGCATTCTTTGACGGGATTTGGGATTTGGTTTAGTCCAAATCTGGGGCATCCAAGCATCTAGCTTGCTTGTATATAGCATACTTACCTTACTTAGTAAGACTCCGAACTGGTGATCTCGTGCCAAGTCTCTTATACCACTAGCGTTGATGGACTGAAGCAAATTTAGAGTAGCCTTCGCCCTATTATCGATATATCGATCTAGAGACGCCTTTGTGCTGTGCTATATACCAATTCTGAAGAATCTCCTCACGAGAGGTATTTGGGCTTGGCTATTCTTGGCAGCCGTTAAGCAATGCTACCCTATGCACTGCCCACTGGTGTTTCTAAAAATAAAGATGACAGTTGCCATCTATTTTATGATACCTAGCTCAAAGCTTTTCTCTCAGATTAGTAGTGCACGTGCACCTTTTAAAGGGTGGGGATATAGATGTGCAGTGTTAGGATGCATAACCAGAAGGTTATCAGATGGCAAGTATATCAACCTCCGCCTCATAGCCTAAGGCTCTCTTCGGGGGGAGGTGTATAGACTCAAAAAAAAAAGTATATCAACCTAGAGAGCAGGAAGCACAGAGAGATGGCTGGGAAACATGGTGGGCAGGAGAGAGAGCCACCCTGCTCAGATTCCGCCATGCCACGTTTGTGGTACCTACCTACTGCAAACATTAACTGCTTAAGGCACAAATGAGAAACATTTTTACTTGGCACAACCCAGCACGGGCCGAACTCTCTTTGTTGATCTCGTGCCAATACCTACTCTTATACCGCTGGCGTTGATATTATAGCCAAGCGATTTTCGCTACCTACCACACAAAAATAAATCGGTCTGGGCACGAGAACACAGATCTCTTTGCTACACGATGCTACATATGTATTTACGAAGGTGAAAGATCCACTTACAGCCTTTAGTGTCGTTATCTTTCCACCAAGTTGTTACTGCACTTCATCCCACTGCCGTATGGAGTGGATGAAGCCCAGAGGGGCTTGCTTGTATCAGCCAGACTAGTAATTGTACGGTACGGCATATTCCGGACTGAGCTTTCAGTTCATCCCTGCTTCTCGATCGGTATACCAATCTCCCGTACGGCCAGAATTTTAGGCTTTAGATATTTGACGGAGTTTCATACATATGTACGGGAAGTCTCCATATAACCAAAAGTATGCGCAAGACCCTACCATGCAAAATTCGTGAATCGGGAGCAGCTCTACCTGTGTATATAGTAGGGGAATGTACGGATAGCCAGTATTGCTTTAACCAAGCACTTTGTGCCTAATATCTTATTTATGTAGAGCCACGTCCTTTCTCTGGCACCACTGAAGACTAGGCTGAATTAGAGTACCGCATCCACTGGGAAAGAACACTCCATGCCGCTTTTTAAGACATAGGCCAAGCTCACATTAAAGCCACTTTGTTTTGACCTTGTATATCGTATCGACTTTCCGGCATGAGCTCGGCCTATGTCTTAAAAAGCGACATGGACTGTTCTTTCCCAGTGGATACAGTATCATACACATACTTATCTACTGCAAGCAGATCCCTGCTGGATAGTACTGTATTCTTTGGTGAATCTAGTGGGATTTTCAGGATCTCAAGCCACTTGCACGGTCAAGAGAGTGGATTTTGTATGAGAGAACTTGCAGTACCGTAGCGCCGGGTCATAAAGAATCAGAAAGTACGGTATGATATATTGAATTTAGCACGAAAACTTTGTAGGAGTGTAGTTCATAAAAATGAACCGTACATCGCACGTGACTGACAAGCGGGGAAACGTTTCTGAGTAGCGATCTCTAACCCGTTTAGGTATAAATTATTATACCTATTCCATTTTGGGTAAGAACTTAATTAGAATTTTCTACGAATTTCCGTGCTTGGCACAAATTGACCATCCTGAAAAGGCCAAAGCTTGGCAGCTATCTACCCTCTAGGTAAACATTAGTCTCGGAACCGCTACCTTTTTGTGTAGCGGTAAATATTGAAAAAAGAATTTACGAGCGTAGAGATATTCAGAAGAGCTGTTCTCGTTCCCACCACTCTAGCCTGATCTTGGCATTCGCTCTTAACTGTCACAGTGGAGCAAGAGTCTTGGCACGAGAGCACAGAAGAGCCGAGGGAAGTAATCGGGTTGCCAGTTTTTGGTGGGGGAGAGGGTTGGCTACCAGCTGCCGGCACCATATGTCCAGGATGGTACCGGTACAGGCAGTTATTAGTGCAGAAGGGTGGTACACCAGGCATGAAGTACATACCATAATTTTATTTTTATTTTTTGTAATTAAGAATGTAGATAGCACACCAGACGTCCTTGGCAGGCAGCTCAGTCTTGGCATGGGCCTTTGTTATGCACAAGTGTGTTGGACCGAAGCCCCTTAAGGTGCCAACCAGACTACCGTTTTACACATTCTTTATTTATACATTCTTTACTCCACTCCGTACCTACACATTCTTTACTGCAAATTCCTTTATAGCATATTCAGTTCTTCATGTAAAAGCTACGTATTCACTGTACCAGTTTATGTATAAATACTGCTCATAATACCTGCTAGATAATTACGCTCAATGCATATGCTTAACGCACACACTCATATTCTCGCTACCTCTATCATTGAAGCGCTACCTCTATCATTGAAGCTCTACCTCTACCATTGA